>ERZ1034984.369-NODE-369-length-51210-cov-13.973981_pt1 | contig 51210 bp, 35 predicted proteins | sample MGYA00520589_ERZ1034984 | MGnify/ENA primary metagenome ERZ1034984 (study PRJEB33766, sample SAMN09781790) | gut metagenome | biome: gut microbiome | host: Homo sapiens | place: Madagascar | study: EMG produced TPA metagenomics assembly of the PRJNA485056 data...
ATTTTACTTTTAGAATGTCAATATATATTTTCATTTTTGAAATTCACATTTCCATATGTGAAAACATTGATTTTCATACAAGAATCTGTTATGATACAGACAGAATACTTCAATATCTGTTTCTATTGATTTAACCATGGATCTATTTGACTACTTCTCTGCCGACATCACGACTATATATTCCATGATTTAAAAATATTATTTGCGCCACATATATGCGCGGAAAGGTAACTCAATGAAAACTGAAACAAATGATTTCCCACCTGCTGCCGTACGTACATTGCAGATACTGGATCTTTTTCTGGAAGATTCCTCCTCCAAAAGTCTCAAAACAATCTCAGAGAAATTGTCTATTCCATTTACTTCTCTATACAGAATTGCTTCCTGCATGAAAGAATACCAGTATCTCGTGGAAGACCCGGCCAATCCGAATCACCTCCGTCTCGGCTACAAGTTAACAGGTTTTTCAGACATTATTTCTTCCGAGAAATATCTGATCAAAATTGCTCATCCGTTTATGAAACAGATCTGTAATGACCTTGGTCAGGCATGCCAGCTCTGCATTCTTTCTTCTGACGGAGTATGTACGATTGATCAGTGCCTGCCGAAATCTACCATAACCTACATCACCAGATTAAATGAAGTGATTCCGATCAATGTCAGTGCATCCGGCAAACTGTTGACCGCACTTCTTCCTAAGGAAGAACGCGCACGCTTCCTGAAAAAAGCTACTCTTCGTTTTACTCCGTATACAGAAAAGACGATTACAGATCCTGCACTGTTCTCTGAACACCTCGAGCAAATAGCTGCACAGGGTTACGGCACAGATGATGAAGAATATGCTATCGGTGTAGGCTGTGTTGCCGTCCCGATACATACTCCTGATAATAAGATCATTGCCGCTGTAGGTACCACTGGTCCTGTCGCTCCTTACAAAACTCCCGAAAGTTTTAACTCCATTCTGGAACATCTTAAAGAAACTGCACAGCAGATTGAAGAACGAATGTTTTAATCTGTTTCAGTTTTCTACTGACAAAAATCCCCCGAATAAGAACTTATCCGGGGGATTTTATACTGTCCTGTTATTCCATCACATATCCGCCACAAAGTAAGTGTCGAACCGGTTCATCTTCTTCAATTGTAAGATGTATTTCTTCTGAGAAATGATTATCTTTTGCATCATCATTTACTTTAGACACTTCACCTACAATCAGTTCTCCGCCTTCTGCGTAGAATCTGTGATAAATATACGGAGTTAAAGTAATGCTGTTACCAGGAGTTACTTTTACAACACCACCTGCCGGTACCGTTACTTTAACACCGTCACAATATACGGTAACATCTGATTCGTAGTCAACTGCATATCCCTCTGACTCCGGTTTGGAATTCCATACTTCTACACAGAGAGTTCCACCACATCTGTTGATGATATCCTCTGTTTTTTCATAATGGAAATGGCGCGGCAGCATCTGTCCGTCTTTCATTGCAATAATTTTTTCGCAATATGGACGTTTCATATCTCCCATGATACCGTTTCTCAGTGTACCGAGAACAGCACCGACTTTATCGAAATCTCCGCTGGCATAGTCTGTTACATCCCATCCAAGACCGACTTTTCTCATCATTTCTGTCTGATCTTTTTTGGCTTCCCATTCTTCCGGTGTCCAATAAAAGAAATCCGGCAGATTAAAATGCATACGTTTGCAGAGATCCATTGCCCATTCAATATTTGTGTTAATTACAGATCGTTTCATCGTAAAGCCTCCCTAATATCATCGTTTCATTGTTGATTGATTTTACTGTTAGTTAAAGATTTTCAAGAATACCATCGGCCATTGCAGTCAGAATAATGCAGCAGGATACACTGCCTGCATCCAAAACGCCTCTGGATCTTTCACCCAGACGGCTGGATCTTCCAAATTTCGCAACCATATCTTTAGTAGATTCCATACCTTTCTTAGCTGCTGCTTTCATATCTTCCAGTGCCTGCGGAAAATCTGTTCCCTCTTCTGCTGCTTTTTTCAACACATCAACTGCCGGTGCTAAAGTATCTACAAGCGTTTTGTCACCTACCTGCGCCTCAACAATTTCCTGCAGTCCTGCAAGACCTGCGCCAAGCATATCTGCAAGATCTTTTACTGTAATATCCTCCAGCTCCATTCCCTGCTCTGCAGCATCCATGAAAATAGTGCCGTATATAGGTCCCATAGAGCCACCTATTTTTGAAAAAAGAATATTTCCGAGATTATCAAGACCATCTGCAAACGTAAATTTCTGATCACCGAATTCATCACCGAACATCATAAAGCCTTTGTTCATGTTCATTCCATGATCACCATCACCGATTAGTCCGTCTACTTCACCCAGATAATCTTTATTTTCGTGAATAGCCTTTACCATTTTCATAAGAACCGGATTGCCATTTGCATTTTTGAATGTTTTCATTTTATGCTCTAACCTCCTGCTTACTGCTTCAGTCCCATTGATTTTGCCGGCATATCGATCAATTCTTTAAGCTCATCATCCAGTTTCATAATCGTAAGTGTAGCTCCCATCATTTCCAATGAAGTAAAGTAATTTCCTACATATGCCTTATGTGTCTTAATGCCTTTTTCTTTAAGAAGCTGATCGATCTCATCATACAGCACATAAAGTTCCATGACAGGTGTCGCACCAAGTCCGGAGACAAGTACTACTACTTCATCACCCTCCACAAACGGATAATCCGGAAGAACGATGTCTACCATTCTCTTTGCCATATGGTGTGCATCTTCAAGCTCACAGACCTCAATTCCCGGTTCGCCGTGATGTCCGATACCCACTTCCATGGTTCCGTCTTTGATCTCAAAATTTGGATGTCCGACTGCCGGAAGTGTACATGGAGTCAGTCCGATTCCGACACTTCTCGTATTGTCGATTGCTTTCTGTGCCGCTGCAATTACTTCATCAAGGTTTCCGCCTTTTGCAGCTTTTGCGCCTCCAACTTTCCACATCAGAACTTCACCGGCTACTCCACGACGTTTCTCTCTCTGATCCTTCGGTGCGGATGCCACATCATCATTTGCAACTACTGTTTTTACTGTAATTCCCTGGCGTTTCGCCATTTTTACAGCCATTTTTACGTTCATGTTGTCTCCGGAATAGTTTCCGTACAGACAGGCAACACCTTTTCCCTGATCTGCAACTTTGAAGCCATCCAGAAAAGCGGCTGCTGTCGGGGAAGAACAGATTTCTCCAACCGCGGCTGCATCGCACATATTTTCACCGACATAACCGATAAATGCCGGTTTGTGTCCTGATCCTCCGCCTGTAACAACTCCGACCTTTCCTTCCGGAATATTTTTAGCTTTTACTACACGCGGATTTTCTGTTCCTTCAACAATATCGCTATGCGCCTTAAGAAATCCCTTAAGCATCTCATCAACAATATCATCCGGATTGTTCATAATTCTCTGCATAAGTTTTCCTCCCTTAGTCCTCAAAGCATTTATTCGTTATACATTTCTACATCTACATCAAGCATCTTGCAGATCATCTTCAATTCTTCTACATGATCGCCATATACTGCATGACAGTGATTTGCTCCGAATCTCTCAAGGAAAATGTTATGATCAAATGGAAGTTTTGCAAATACATGCGGCCATTCCATTGTAGTAAGTTTTTCTCTTTCTTTCGGAAGTTCTACAAACTCACATGGAATAATGGTCATGTAATATCTTTCTCCGTCACCCTGTTTTCTCCTGCACAGTCTGGCAATCGTAGCTTTTCCAGGTTTGGTCTGTAAATTTACATGACATCCACCGCCCGGATACAAGTCAAGTGCCGGATACAGAGTAACCTTTGCCAGGTTTTCTTTGTAGTCATCACTGGCTGCTGCATACCATGTTGACTGTGAACCACAGTTACAGAATTCCATTACACCATTCTCCTGATCCCAGTGACGGACATCCATGAAGATTGCCGGATCACCTGTCAGAAGTTTCAGAATCTGCATGGTAAGTGCTGCATCAGAGTCAGCCTCACATGCACAGACAAAAGGTTCCTTCGCTCCGTCCCAGTCATATGGATCATTCAAAAATGCTGCGCTCAGACACTGTGTACAGTAATGTGCACTCATTTCATAATGACATTTCACACCGACAAAATCGAGTTCATTTTCATCGATAATCTTCTTTGTTGCCTCATAATGACGAATCTGAGTTTTTAATTTTTCAGGTGTAAAAGATGTTCCGTTAAATTCAACTTTGCCTACGTTTTCTGTTAGCCATTTATATGCTTTTTCGACCTGCTCATCATCGATTTCATCTGCTCTTCTGACGATTTCAAGCTGATCAATATGTTCAACATCAATACCGAATTTTTCCTGCCAATCCTGCATGGATACGGTCGTACTGTACATACCAAGGCTTCTTCCACCGATAAGGCCATATTTCTGTCCGTTCAGACGGCTTACAACTTTTGCACATTTTGCAAATTTGATGATCTTCTCAAGTACATCTTTATCGTTAACATCTCCGGCAACACGGAAATGCTGGATACCTTCATGATCAAGGCCGCCGCCCGCTGCAAGCATGGATACCATACCCGGCCAGTCCGGATTAAACGGTGCTGCCAGAAGATATGGACCTTTGCCGTATCTTGCTGCGATAACACTGAATACCGGGAATGCAAATACACCATAAGCAAAAATAGTCGCATCAACACCTTTTGCTTTAAGGTCTTCCGCATAACTCTTCGCTGTCTTATCACTGTGTACGATATCTTCTGCTACTACAACCTCCACACGGCCATCCGCTCTTAATGCATTTGTGATTGCATCTACCTGAGCCTGAACGATTGGTTTAAGCATTTCATGTGCGGCTTTATCGCCATCTGAAAATCCCAGAACTCCGATTACTGGTTTACTCATTTTTCTTCCTCCTTGACTTCATTTATTCTCGCGCGTTTTTTCATATACGGGAATTGTATAGTCATATATGAAACTGTAATTGAATATTAGCATATAACATAGCAAATGTCAATATGTTCAAATTGTTTTATCAACCTTATTGTTTTTTGTGCAAAATAGACAATTTATTTTGAAGACAATAAAAAAAGTACTGACCAACATTCTGATCAGTACTCTTTTTATCTTTGCTATTCTATAATTTTTATCTATCCATATCGTATTTTACAAAAGCGTCAACTTTTGGCTGAGATGCACAGCCTTTTACGAACTCATTTGTAAGGAAAGCAGTTACAATCCCTTCACGTACTTTTTCGCCTGTTGTAAAAGCACCCATGCAGACGATATTGGCATCATTACTCAGGCGGGCTCTTTCAGCTGAATAAACATCTGCCGCCAGTGCTGCATATGCACCTTTGACTTTGTTTGCTGCAAGTGAAACACCTATTCCTGTTCCGCAGATCAGGATTCCTCTGTCAAATTCCTTTGCTGCAACAGCTTCTGCAACTTTGATTGCTACATTTGCATAAATCGGATCTTCACTTCCGAAATCTGTTACTTCGCCATAGCCGTTTTTCTCGATATATTTGATGATTTTTTCTTTTGCTTCCTGTGCATTCGGATCGCATCCAATTACAATTTTCATAGTATTATCTCCAATCTTTAAAAGCAATATTAGTCTGTGTTCTGATGGAATCTGTAAAGGAAATCAGATTTTACCTTCTATAAATTCACGCATTCCCTGGAAAATAAAGTATACAGAAGTTGCGCCTGCATCCTGATGTCCAATCACATCTTCTGGTGCAAGGGATTTCGCACGTCCATACTTCGCAATATATTTCTTCGTATCTTCCATTCCCTGGCGAGCGCCTTCTTCTGCTGCTTTCAGCGCTTCAAGAAGTGAACTTTGTGTATGGCTTTCCAGTGCTTCTACAGCCGGAATCAGTGCATCGACCATTGTTTTATCACCAGCCTGCGCACCACCACGCTTCTGAATGTTGGTCAGGCTCTTTCTTTCCATTACAGCAAGATCTTCTACATTCAGTTCAGCTTTCGAATCCATTCCTTTTGCCCCTTCAAGGTACAGACTTCCAAAAATTACGCCCGATGCGCCGCCCATGGAATTCAGCATTGCCATGCCGGCTGTCTCAAATAATTTGTATGCGTTGGTCTCTCCCTGCATTTTTACAAGTTTTTTCTTAGCTTTCTGCATTCCGCCACACATACCGATTCCATGATCCCCATCACCGATTGCACTGTCGATCACTGTCAGATAAGGTTTCTGTGCGATTACTTTATCTGCCACATAGATCAGCATATTTCTGGTATCTTCGGCACTCAGCATATCCAGAACGCCTTCTTTGCTTCTGACGATTACTGCCGGTTCTACATCATTTTCATCAAACTCCAGTTCTTCTTCATCTTCAACATCCTGAAGTCTGGCTGCTCCTGAGAATTCTCCCTTTGCATAAAATGGTGTGAAACATGGTGCATCCAGATATTTTTTCAGCTCGTCGTCCAGCAAAAGGATCGTGATGGAAAATCCACCCATTTCCATAGATGTACAATATGTCTTTACTTCTGAATCATATACTTTGATACCATCTTTATGTAACAGTTTATATAATTCATAATAAACGAGATTTAATTCCAGAAGAGGGGTCGAACCCAGACCGTTAACCATAACGGCAACTTCTGCTCCCTCTTTTAATTCTTTTGCTATTGTTGATTTTTCTTTAAAGGTATTGTACATCTTTGCCACCATTTCATTGCATGGCATCATCTTGGTTGTCTCAATACCTTTTTCTCCATGAAGTCCCATTCCAAATACGACTTCATCATCAGCAACTGTAAATGTAGGTGCATCATTTCCCGGCAAGGTACACGGACTTGTACATACACCTAATGTATTAATTCTGTCCCTGCATTTTTCGGTTACTCTTACGACTTCCTCAAGGCTGAGTCCGGCATCGCATGCAGCACCGGCAACTTTGAATGTATATACATCTCCGGCAATACCACGGCGTTCTCCGATTCTTTCTTCAGGTGCAGATACAAAATCATCCCAGATTCTTACATGTGCAGTCTTCATTCCTTCTGCCTGACACAGTTCCTCAGCCATATCGAAGTTCAGATTATCGCCTGCATAACAGCCGTACATAAACAATACACCTTTGCCCTGATCAACAGCCTTTGCTGCTGCCTTGATCAGTTCCGGATTAGGCGAGGCACATACATTTCCGCATGCTACTGCATCGGCAAGTCCTGCTCCGCAGAATCCTGTAAATAATGGTTCATGTCCGCTGCCGCCTCCGATTACAAGCACAACTTTGTCCTTGCGTGCATTGCGGTAATAGAAGGCATTGAAATCATCAACCTTTTTGTAGTATTTTTTGTACGCTAAAAGGTAGCCGTTTAAGCTTTCTTCTACAACATTTGTTACATCAGCATTCAGTATTTTTTTCATTCCACTTTGTCCTCCACTGCAGTTTTACAAACTACGCTGTAACAGAGTGGCTATTTTCGATCTTCCATCGCTTTTAAAAGAGCCACTACCATTTCATTCACTCTTCCCGCTCTGGATGTCGCATTTACTATTCCGGATGTAGAGCCGGAGCCATCTGCTCCGTAATAAACCACTTTATAAACATCTTCTCCCGTTGTGATTCCGGAAGCAATCATTACTTTAGTATCAGGGTTTACTTTCTTGATTTCTTTACAACACTCTACTGTATAACTTGCATCTGCTGTTGTGCCGGTTCCGATCAGAGCCGTTGGTTCCGCAAGAATCACATCTGCACCAAGTTCTGCCACAGCCTTAGATTCTGTTGTTGAATCTGCACATACAATCGTAATCAATCCCAACTCTTTCGCCCTGGTTATGCAGGCAAAAAGTTCTGCAAGTGTTTTTTGATTTTCTGCATGATTTAAAACAACAGCTTTTGCCCCAGCTTCAACCAGAGATTCAGGCAATACTGCGCCCATTCCTCTTCCCGGTTTCAGGCTGTCCATATTTTGTGCAGTCACAACTACATGCTTTGTATTTTCTGCTATCAGACGAATGTCTGCATAAGGACAGGTAAAAAATATCATAACACCTGTTTCGGCAGATATCTTATCGCATGCTAATGCAAGTTCCAGACTTTCTTTTCCCCATAAATATGATTTCGGGTTGACAAACAGAAAGGGTACCGTTACTTTACTCATACAATTCCTCCAATGTTTCGCGCGTTTACGTGTTTTATTCTAATACAACTTTTACACAAAATCAAGAATTAATGCTGGTATTTTTATTCAATTTGCACATTATCGTTTCGTTTTCACATAATTCTTTCGTTTTTTATTTTAGAGGAGCATTTACTATATCTTCTGCAATTTCGTCGTATCCTGTCATTACGCCTTTTTATACTTTCCTGCTATTCGGCAGAAAATCACTGCCACTGCGGTGCTGACAGCGGTGGCAAGGATTGCCGGTCCTACGATTGCCGTCGGATTCGCACTTCCATATTTCGTCCGATAAGCGATCATATTCACAGGAATCAGCTGCAGGGAAGAAACATTGATAATCAGAAACGTGCACATTTCATTACTGGCAACTATACTGCTATTTCCGGCAGTATCTTTTTTCTTTCCGCTATCTTCTGCATTTCTCTCTGCTTTTTCTTTCTGCAGCTGCAATTCTTTCAGTTCCTTCATCGCACACAGGCCCGAACTTGTACTTGCCCATGACAGCCCCAGTACATTTGAAAGAAAGTTAAGACATATATAATGCGCCGCTTTTGACTCTGTATTCAGGTTCGGAAACAGAAAACGAATCAGCGGTCTCATTTTTGCCGCCAGCTCCGTGACCTGCCCGGAAGCCTCCGCAATTTTCATCATCCCTGTCCACATCGCTGTGATCCCCGCCATTGAAATACACAGACTGACCGCCTCGCCCGAGCACGACACAAACGCCTTCGTAACTTCATCCACATTTCCTGACAGCACACCATACACTATCCCGATCAGAAGCATCCCGCCCCAGAGATATGCCATTCCTGTACCCCCAAAAACCATTCCCTCTCCCTTTATTTTATATATCTCTACCTTCTCCATATTCATATTTTTATATGAAAACAAAAAGACCAGACCCTTTTTTCAAAGAATCCAGTCTTTTACCATCTTCATTTTCCCTGTATTCGTCCCCCACACAGGATATCTTCCCACACTATAACCAGGCGTTCGAACCGTAATCCATTCTATTCCGGCTTATAACACGTAGAAATCCTAAAAAAGGCCCAGGGGTGTGCAGAGGGGACTGGCAAAGTCCCCTTTGCAGAATATTTTAAAAATACTTTTTTATAATTTTTTTACTTTACAAAAACTTTATCCAGATGCCAGATATCATCTACATATTCCTGAATCGTTCTGTCGGATGTGAACTTACCGGCGCATGCAGTATTCAGCATAGCCATACGAGCCCAGCCTTTTTCGTCTTTGTATGCTTCTTCCACTTTCTTCTGCGCTGCTGCATAAGAACGGAAGTCAGCAAGAATGAAGTACTGGTCTGCTCTCTCTCCGCCATTCTGGTTGAGGAGAGAATTGTACAGATCACGGAACAGTTCTGTATCAGAGGAGAAGGTTCCGTTGACAAGCTCTGTCAGTACCTGACGGATCTCATCATCTGTATTATAGATGACTCTCGGATCATATCCGCCATTGTTTTCGTAGTTGATAACTTCATCTGCACTCAGACCAAAGATAAATGCATTTTCTTTACCTACTTCATCTACGATCTCAACGTTTGCACCATCCATGGTTCCCAGAGTCGGTGCACCGTTCAGCATGAACTTCATGTTACCTGTACCGGAAGCCTCTTTACTTGCAGTAGAAATCTGCTCGGAAACATCTGCTGCTGCAAAAATCATCTCAGCGTTGGATACACGATAGTTCTCGATAAATACAACTTTCAGTTTGCCTTCGATAGAAGCATCATTGTTTACAACATCTGCTACAGAGTTGATCAGTTTGATGATTTTCTTAGCACGTGCATAACCTGCAGATGCTTTTGCTCCGAAAATAAATGTTCTTGGGTAGAAATCCATTTCCGGATGTTTCTTAATCTGGTCATACAGATAAATTACATGAAGGATGTTCAGAAGCTGACGTTTGTACTCATGAAGCCTCTTAACCTGAACATCAAAGATAGAACGTGGATTTACTTCTACTCCGTTGTGCTCAAGGATATATTTTGCCAGGCGAACTTTGTTCTGATATTTGATATTCATGAATTCCTGCTGTGCTTTTTCATCATCCACATAAACCTTCAGCTTGCTGATCTGAGAAAGATCTGTGATCCATTCCGGTCCGATGTGATCGGTTACCCAGTCTGCAAGAAGCTGGTTTCCGTGAAGCAGGAAACGTCTCTGTGTGATACCGTTTGTCTTGTTGTTGAATTTCTCCGGCATCATTTCGTAGAAATCTTTCAGTTCCTGTTTCTTAAGGATTTCTGTATGAAGTTTTGCAACACCGTTTACAGAGTAGCCTGCAACAATTGCAAGATGTGCCATTTTGACCTGTCCGTCATAGAGGATTGCCATCTTCTTGATCTTGTTATAGTTTCCAGGATATTTTTCCTGAATTTCAAGAACGAAACGGCGGTTGATCTCTTCGATGATCTGGTATACACGCGGAAGCAGTCTGGAGAACAGCTCAACCGGCCATTTTTCAAGTGCTTCTGCCATAATAGTATGGTTTGTGTAAGCAACACATTTTGTTGTGACAGACCATGCATCATCCCATCCGAGTCCTTCTTCATCCATAAGGATACGCATAAGTTCTGCAACAGCTACTGTCGGATGAGTATCGTTCATCTGGAAAGTAACTTTTTCGTGCAGTTTCATGATATCTTTGTGATTCTTTTTGTATTTTGCGATAGCAGCCTGAAGACTTGCAGATACGAAGAAATACTGCTGTTTCAGACGCAGTTCCTTACCTGCCATGTGGTTATCGTTCGGGTAAAGAACCTCAACGATGTTGCGGGCAAGGTTTTCCTGCTCAACCGCTTTTTTGTAATCACCTTTATCGAAGGAATCAAGCTCAAAATCAACGATCGGCTCTGCATCCCAGATTCTTAATGTGTTTACGATTTTGTTGTTGTATCCAACGATCGGCATATCAAACGGAACTGCTTTTACTGCCTGATATCCCTTATGCACAAATTTATTGGAGCCTGTTGCAGGATCATATTCAACATCAACATATCCGCCAAAATGAACCTCTTTTGCATATTCCGGACGACGAAGTTCGAACGGATATCCATTTTTCAGCCAGTTATCCGGTACTTCTACCTGATATCCGTCTTTGATCTGCTGTTTGAACATACCGTAACGATAACGGATACCGCATCCATATGCACTGTAGTTCAGAGTTGCAAGAGAATCAAGGAAGCATGCTGCAAGACGTCCCAGACCACCATTACCAAGTGCCGGATCCGGCTCCTGATCTTCGATCACATTGAGATCAAGACCAAGCTCATCCAGAGCTTCTTTTACTTCTTTGTATGCAGTCAAGTTGATCAGGTTGTTTCCAAGAGCACGTCCCATCAGGAATTCCATGGACATGTAATAAACCGTTTTCGGATCCTGCTCTTTATATGCATTCTGTGTTTCCAGCCAGTTATCAATGATAACATCTTTTACGGTGTAACATACAGCCTGAAAAATCTGTTCCTGTGTAGCTTCTTCGAGTTTTTTACGATACAGGAATTTGACATTTTCCTTTACGCTCTCTTTGAAAGCTTCTTTTTTAAACTGCTTGTCGATCATCGTGTTTCCTCCTTATTGTGCAGCTTAAGCTGCGCTTTTTTGTTCCCTCAATTTTACAAATCATGCCCGGTAAATTACCGGGCATGTATTGTTTACAAATTACATTTTTGCAACACCAAGAACAACTGGCTCTTTGTTGATGTTCCATTCTTTTACATAGCCATCGGTTGTGCCCAGAGTCATATCCTCTGCCAGTACTTCAGACATGATTTCCTCTTTGTGGTTCTTCATGAGTTCAAGAATCTTATCATTGTCTTTTGCGTAGATATGGATCTTATCCATAACTTCAAATCCAGCTTCTTTTCTCATGGTCTGTACCTTGCTGACGATCTCGCGGACAAAGCCCTCTTCGATCAGCTCAGGTGTCAGATTTGTATCAAGAACTACGGAAATATCACCGTCTGCTTCTGTTACATAACCTTCTGTCTGTGCGGTCTCGATCAATAAGTCTTCCTCAGAAAGTTCTGCCTTGTTTCCATCAATATCCAGTGTCAGAAGACCTGTGGATCTCAGCTCATTCATAGCTTCTGTTCCATTGATCTCTGAAAGTGCCTTACGGATACCGTTCAGAAGTTTACCGTATTTTGGTCCTACTGTACGGAGCTGCGGCTTGAAGCTGTAAGAAATAAAGGATTCTACATCGCTGGCGAATTTTACTTCTTTGACATTCAGCTCATCTGCAATGATGTCTGTATAGAACTCACCCATTTCTTTGTCCGCTTTTACGTACATTGTACCGATCGGCTGACGGTTCTTGATATTTGCAGTATTTCTTGCTGCACGTCCAAGAACAACGATCTTGAGAAGTTCTTCCATGTCATCTTCCAGCTCTTTGTCGATCCACTCTTCTTTTACTTCCGGGAAGTCGCAGAGATGGATACTTTCGATTGCCTCTTTATCGATGCTTCTTACAAGATTCTGGTAAATTTCTTCTGTCATAAACGGAATCATCGGAGCTGCTGCTTTGGAAATTGTTACCAGTGCAGTATAAAGTGTCATGTAAGCATTGATCTTATCCTGCTCCATGCCTTTTGCCCAGAAACGTTCACGGCTTCTTCTTACATACCAGTTACTCATCTCATCTACAAATTCCTGCAGAGCTCTTGCACTTTCCGGAATCTTGTAGTTTGCAAGGCAGTCATCGACAGTCTTCACTACGGAGTTGAGCTTGCTTAAAAGCCATTTATCCATAACCGGAAGATTGTCATAATCTAAAGTATATTTTGTTGCGTCAAAATTGTCAATGTTTGCGTACAGTACAAAGAATGCGTAAGTATTCCACAGAGTACCCATGAATTTACGCTGTCCTTCCTGAACAGCTTTGCCATGGAAACGGTTCGGCAGCCACGGAGCACTGTTGATATAGAAATACCAGCGGATTGCATCTGCACCGTATTTCTCAAGTGCATCAAACGGATCAACTGCGTTTCCCTTGGATTTACTCATCTTCTGACCATTCTCATCCTGTACGTGTCCGAGAACGATAACGTTCTTGTATGGAGCCTGATTAAACAGGATCGTAGACTCGGCAAGCAGAGAATAGAACCATCCTCTTGTCTGGTCAACAGCTTCGGAGATGAAATCTGCCGGGAACTGTTTTTCGAAGAGTTCTTTGTTTTCAAATGGATAATGATGCTGTGCAAAAGGCATTGCTCCTGAGTCAAACCAGCAGTCAATTACCTCCGGTACACGGTGCATGGTTCCGCCACATTCCGGACATTTCAGTGTGATCTCATCGATATATGGACGATGAAGCTCTACTGTTTTGGCTTTTTCGTCGCCGCTCATCTCGAAGAGTTCCTGACGGCTTCCGATAGAATGCATATGTCCGCATTCACACTGCCAGATGTTCAGTGGTGTTCCCCAGTAACGGTTTCTGGAAATACCCCAGTCCTGAACGTTTTCCAGCCAGTCGCCGAAACGTCCTTTACCAATGCTCTCCGGAATCCAGTTGATGGTGTTGTTGTTGCGGATCAGGTCATCTTTGACTGCAGTCATCTTAATAAACCAGGATTCACGTGCATAATAGATCAGTGGTGTATCACATCTCCAGCAATGCGGATAATCATGCTCAAATTTCGGTGCATCAAAAAGTTTTCCTTCTTTGTCAAGATCCTGAAGTACAAGCGGATCAGCTTTCTTTACAAAGATTCCTGCATATGGAGTCTCTGCTGTCATATCACCTTTGCCGTCTACAAACTGTACAAACGGAAGGTCATAGTTACGTCCGATACGGCTGTCATCTTCACCGAATGCCGGTGCAATATGAACGATACCGGTACCATCACTCATAGTTACATAGTTATCTGCTGTAACAAAGTGCGCTTTCTTTTTCTGTTTTGCTGCTGCCTCTCCGGCACATGCAAACAGTGGTTCATATTCTTTGTATTCCAGATCTTTACCAACATATTTTTCAAGTACTTCATATGCCGGAGTTTCTTCGGAACCGAGTTTACTAAGAACTTTATCAAGTAAAGCCTCTGCCATATAATAGGTATATCCGTCTGCTGCTTTTACTTTACAATATGTTTCATCCGGGTTTACACACAGTGCAACGTTAGATGGCAATGTCCATGGTGTTGTTGTCCATGCAAGGAAGTATGCATCTTCACCGACAACTTTGAAACGAACGATTGCTGAACGTTCTTTGACTGTTTTGTATCCCTGAGAAACTTCCTGCGCGGAAAGTGGTGTACCACAACGCGGACAGTAAGGAACGATCTTAAATCCTTTGTACAGGAGTTTCTTGTTCCAGATTTCTTTCAGTGCCCACCATTCAGACTCGATATAGTCATCATGATAGGTGACATATGGATTTTCCATATCTGCCCAGAAACCAACAGTTGAAGAAAAGTCTTCCCACATTCCTTTGTATTTCCAGACACTTTCTTTACACTGCTGGATAAATGGCTCCATACCATATTCCTCGATCTGTTCTTTTCCGTCCAGACCAAGTTTCTTCTCTACTTCCAGCTCAACCGGAAGTCCGTGGGTATCCCATCCTGCTTTACGAGGTACCATGTAGCCTTTCATTGTACGGTATCTCGGAATCATATCTTTGATAACACGGGTCAGTACATGACCAATGTGTGGTTTGCCGTTTGCGGTCGGCGGTCCGTCATAGAACATATAAGTAGGATCATCTTTACGGTCTTCCATACTTTTTTCAAAGATATGGTTTTCTTTCCAGAATTTTTCTACTTGTTTTTCGCGGTCTACAAAATTCAGGTTCGTATCTACCTTCTGGTACACAACAAATTCCTCCTTTAGATTCTTCAGAAAAATCTCTGTTATTTACTTTTTTCAATAAAATAAAAAAACTTCCGTCCTGTAAAAGGACGAAAGCAATTTCCACATTCGCACCACCTGTTACATTGTACGGGCCGGTAGTTATAAACGCCGATACATGTTCCCTTTAACGGCGGAAAACCGTCTCTCCTTACTGAGAATTTCAGGAAAGAAACTCCGGAGTGATATTCGATAAAAATTACTGGCACCGGGCTTCCACCTGTCCCCGGCTCTCTGATGTGTTCATTTTTATTTACTGTCTCCATCATGGTTTTTGCTTATTCTATATGTGCTGTTTTATTATACGGTGATGTTTTTCGATATGTCAAGGTCTTTTTGCGATATTTGGGCGGTTTTATCAAGGTTTTCCGGGGATTTTATATGGATTTGACCCTTGTATGAGAAAAACGATTACAGTATAATTGGAAAGAATGGTATACTATAGGAAATACTTTGAGAAAACTGCATTCTTTATCAGCGCACATCAACTCAGATGCAGGCTTCGTCGCCTGTAAGTACTAAGACCTTACAAGGCTCCTGCAGAGCGCTTCTGATTCGATGTGCTCTATAAAAAATCCCAGTTCTTCTCCTTTTCCCGGACCTGATACAGAATCCAGATATTTCATGGCATGTAAAGATAGCTCCCTCAACACTATCTCTTCCTCTGCTCCAACATTTTAATATCAGAAAGGTACTCATATGAATATAAAGAAAACCCTCCGGTGTCTTCTGACCGGCACGCTCTGCTCTGCCATATTTATCACACAGACAGTCCCTGTCTTTGCCACAGACAGTTACGGCGCCCCTCTGGTCACGGCCACACCAACACCCGACCCACACACCGCTTATTACAACCAGCCCGCCGACACAGATTCCATCGAAGGCTGGGTTAAAGCACCTCAGATTGAAGGAGAATCCGCAATCCTTGTCGACATGCTTTCCGGTACCATACTTTACTCCAAAAACGCCGACAAAGCACAATATCCGGCAAGCATCACAAAGATCATGACCGGTCTCCTCGGCTGCGAGAATCTGGATCCATCCGCCAAATTTACCATGACTGAATCCGCAGCCCGCAGCATTACCGAATCCAACAGCTCCAGTATCTACGCAGATACCGGCGAAGAATTTACAATCGAACAGGCACTGATGGCCGTCATGCTTCAGTCCGCTAACGAAATGACTCTGGCAGTCGCAGAACTCACTTCCGGTTCTACCAAAAAATTTGTCGAACAGATGAATCTGAAAGCCCGTCAGTTCGGATGCACCAACACACATTTCAACAATCCGAACGGTCTGCCGGACGAAACACATTACACCACAGCTGCCGACATGGCAAAGATTGCCCGTGCCGCATGGTTCAACCTCACCTTCCGCAAATTTGTAACAACCGGATATTACGAAATCCCACCGACAAACAAATTTGCAGAAACACGTTATCTTCTGAATCATCACAAAATGATGAGCGGCCAGACTTACGCATACGCTGGTGTCCTTGGCGGCAAAACAGGCTACACGGAAGCAGCCGGTAATACCCTTGTCACCTATGCCAAAAATGACAACACCTACCTCGTAGCAGTTGTCATGCAGTCTGTAAATGGAGCTTATTCCGATACAAAGGCGCTTCTGGATTATGGATTCAATAATTTTTCCAGATCAAAGATCAAAGGTTTGAAAAAAGAAATCTCCAGATCCTGTCTGCCCGCAGAAAAATATCTTCTCAAAGATTACAAAGACTTTACTTTGTTCCGCAGACGGCAAAATGCCTATGTTTCATTGCCACAGGGTACTGATGTGAGCCAGCTTTCAACATCATATTCCATGACAAAAAATCTGGCAGGTCTTCCCCTTCTTACCGTCACATACAGTTATAACGGCCATGAGGTTGGAACTGCCAGATATTACCAGACACGGCTCCTCTCAGACGAACTTCTCTGACTGCCGTTTGGTCTGTCTTTTCTTGCGGAGGGAATCCCGTTTTTCACGGATTTCTTCCGCTTTTTCTTCATCAATTCTCTTTAATGTCTTGATCGCATAAAATGCATCTTCATCTGTATGGCGGATTCGCACTTTTCCCTTTATATAGCCATGTTTCTGACAAAAAGATACACTTTCATATGCCCTTGAATTATTCATAAACCAGCGGATTTTACGCTTCGCCGGCAAATGGCAGACCGGACATCTGGTACTTGCCACCTCCCGGTCTTTTATGACTTTCTCCTTCTCAGCAAATTCGCGTGATACATACTCGTCATAATTCGGATAAGATAAATAAATTTCTTCTTTTCTTGTCTTTGGATTTTGATACACATCAATGGATGGATTTGCAAGCACCACCTGCATATCCAGACGTTTAAATATCTCACCCGTATACTTCGCATCCGTCAGTGCACGATGAAACTCCTGTGCTTTCGGAAGCCGCATTTTGTCGATCGCATATTCCAGGCTCCGCCTGCATGGATCTTCCTTATAACAGATACCATATATTTTCTGTGCATCATAATACGTGACCGGACCTTTTATTTTCTTAAGCAGACCATAATATTTCATATTACGCTGCAGTTCCATCACATCCTGATTGCCCCACGTACAAAATACCCTTTCCTCTCCGCACCAGTCCAGAAATTCCTCCACTGCCTGCGGAAAAAGAACTCCGTCTGCAAGATCCTTGTAATCCACATGGATCACTTCGTGTATGCTGTCATGAATCCAGTTATATACCTGAGGTTTCACAAGTCGCTGAAAAACATCCACCACTTCTCTCTGCTCATTCATCTTGACTGCACCGATCTCAATGATCTCAAAAGGCAGACGGCTGTTGGAATATTTTTTTCCTCCGGGACTCTGGTTCCACTCAAGGTCAAAAACAATATAGTTCATACAGTAGTTCCTTCTTTTTATTTCCAATACAACAACTCATTTTTTTCTCTGTTGTCTAGTATAACAGACAGATTCGTTTCTTTCAACAAAACAGCACACACCTGCGGACAGAAAAAGGCCGATACCATTTCCCGGTATCGGTCTTTTCTGCTTATAAAATTTATTTTACGGAGATCTGAAATCCCGCAATCAACTGATTAATTGAGGAATCCGAAGAACTGTTCATATGCAGTTCCATCTTCTTCCTGATTCTCAAAGTCCTGAAGAAGACTGTCTGTGCTCTGGTCTTCACCATCACCCTGATCCTGACTGTCCTCTGCATCAGATTCATCCTTTGAATCATCTTTTGAATCTTTGTTGGAATCTGTATCTTTATTTTCACCAAGTGTTACAGTTACAGTTTTTTCTTTATATTCTCCGCCATCTGCAACTTCAAGAGTTACTTCAACTTCTTCGCCCGGCTCATAGTACTCAAGTCGACTTACCAGTTCATCAATGCTGCGTACTCTCTTGCCATCGAATTCTGTAATGATGGATTTTTCTTTGATACCTGCATCCTCAGCTGCGCCACCTTCTGTTACTTCAGAAACAAGCACACCTTCCGGTATTCCGTAATACTGAGAAGCCTCATCACTTACTGTCATACCTGTGATTCCGAGCACACCGTGATTGTCGACTTTATCTCTCGGAGTCTCATTCATCAGATCCTCAAGTGTATCTGTTACATCGGAGATTGCAATTGCGTAACCCATACCTTCAACTTCTGTGGAAGCAAGTTTTGCAGAGTTGATACCGACAACTTCACCATCCATATTCAGAAGTGCACCACCACTGTTACCAGGGTTAATTGCCGCATCTGTCTGAATCAGGTTTGTTGCATCAGAATCTTCATCCTCTTCTAGACCCTCATCATTGAGTTTACGGTTCTTTGCACTGACAATACCGGTTGTTACAGACTGTCCGTAACCAAGTGCGTTACCGATTGCAATGACCTGCTCACCAACTTTCAGATCATCAGAGCTTCCTACCGTAGCTACTGCAATCTGATCCATCGTATCATCAGAAATATCTGAAAGAGCTACAGAAACAACTGCAAGGTCTTTGTCCTCATCATAACCATTTACGGTTGCTTCATAAGTCTCACCATCAATACATGTAACAGATACGGTATCTGCTCCACTTACAACATGATAGTTGGTTGCGATCAGAAGATTATCATCATTCTTTCCGACAATGATACCGGAACCGCTTCCCTCAACTTCCTGCTGAGTGGTAAATCCCTGACTTCCGCCAAATCCATAAGCTCCGAGATAGTTCTGTACATCCTGGACAGATTTTGTTGTAATTGCTACAACAGATTTCATTCCTTCTGCAGCAATATCAGAAACATCAAGACTTCCTTTTGTCTTTGATCCGGAATCATCTTTGCTTTCTTTATCATCTGACTTCTTATCGGAACTCTTCTTTTTTGATTTTGTCTGAAGAAGTGTGGTATTGTCTTTATTTGATGCCGCCTCTACTGTACTGCTGTTCCATCCGGTAATTGTATTGATTCCTTCAAAGGAACCTGCTGCAAGACCACCGGCAAGTACTGCACAAAGAGCAATGCCTGCTGCTTTTTTCACTTTTTTTCTCATTCTTTCTTTTGGATCGTTGTCATTATTCATATTGTTATTCATATCATTGTTCATCATTACGTTGTTATTTTTATCGCTCATTAAAATCCCCTCCTTAGGATCATTACTCTTCACTTTATAAAATCTTCCGGTGAATCGCTATCTCTGTTTCTGTTTTCCTTTTATGTCTAAAAGTATAGGGAGGATTTGTGTTTACTTTGTGGGAAAATTGTGATAAAAGTGTTAATTATGCCATGCAAGACGTTTAACATCTGCGTGAACATCACCAGTCATCCAGTCTACATCGTTTGTGATCCAGTCCATGATACCGAGCTGGCGCATTTCCCATTCGACCGTCTGCTCTCTTGCTTCAATCGTTTCTTCTACTTCCATGGTTGTGTCGATCTCATCATATCCGAAGATATATCCGCCTGCACACCAGATACTGAAGTTGCTGTCCGGACCCGGATCTACGGTGTCGCCTCTCTGTGCGATCAGCCCGTCATGGCGTCTCTTGTATTCTTCTTCACAGCCATCTTTAAGTTTTGTCATAAACATTCTGTGGCGGATCAGCTCTTTATTCTCTCTTACAACACCAAAATTGTGGTACATCAGGCGCATGTCTTTGCCCGGTGTGGAAATCCATTCAAAAGTATCTTCAATCTTTGCAGTGATCGCATCTTTTGCTGCGTTTTCTTCTTCACTTAATACTGTACCGTCTTCATTTTCATAGTAACCGAAGATTAAATCTTCTGCGTTCCAGATACTGAAATTTTTCACTTTATTTCGGTCCAGAAAAGCGGTCAGCTCCGGCCAGATCTCACCAAGTTTTCTGCGGTAGTCATTCATTCTGCCGGCTTTCACTTTCATCGCAAATGCATGTCTTTCCATAATAAAAAGCCTCCTGTATTGAAATTTTGTCGTACAACTTTGTTGTTTCTATTTTAAGTCCGTTCCCGTCAAAAATCAATGATGTAATATCACATTCATTCATGAAACAGAATCTGTGAAAAATATCTCACCATTCCATCATCTGTCCAGCACAGCATTCCCGCCGCATCAGCCATTTTCTGTGCATCTACACAGTAGGCCGACATACAGGAATTGTGCTTGTACGGTCCGGCACTCATGATCAGGACATCTGTTTTGCCGGCTTCTTTCATTTTTTCTGCAAGTTCTTCTGTCATTTTGTTCTGCAGAAGCTTGTCTTTCTTATACTGTGTCGGATCATGTGTATCTTCCTGCATGGTCTGCAGCACCAGTGTTTTTTCATACTGCAATGCGCGCTGTTTCATCTCCTCGGCCGTACCACTTTCCGGCGGACAGGCCGGATTTACATTGTAACAGCCGCATAAGTTTTCTTCACAAAACATCCGGTATTCCGGTACAAAAACAAGCTGCGTGGTATCCATGACGGCAGCTCCCGAAAATCCCAGAAAGATTGCCTCCTTCACCAGATCCATATCAAAATCTCCCTTCTGTTGTCATCACGTGATTTTATCTTACACATTAAATAATTCCTTTATCCTTATAATGCCACAAACTGAATTTTGTTGCAATCTTTCAAGGACATGTTATGATTAGCATAAAACCGTTACTGTTCACACGTAATATCCCGCGAGGTGTTTTGCCATGAATATGGCAAAATCCCGAGACATACGGGGCAAAATCCCATCACCGAAGGTGATTTGGAATGATTTTGACCAGGTTGCTGTGAACGGAGTGAACAGCAACATAAAACCTGCACAGAAAGGAGCACCCATGTACCGTATTTTTATCATCGAAGACGATGAGATCATCGCAAACCTTCTGAAAAAGAATCTCTGTTCCTGGGGATATGATGTCTCCTGCGCACAAGATTTTTCCAATATTATACAGGAATTTGCCCGTCTCGATCCGCAGCTCGTCCTGCTGGATCTGAAGCTGCCATTTTACAATGGTTTTCACTGGTGTGAGGAAATCCGCCGAATCTCTCAGGTACCGATCATCTTTATTTCCTCCGCTGCCGATAACATGAATATGGTCATGGCAATGAGCCGCGGCGCCGATGATTTTATTGCAAAACCATTTGACATGGATGTCCTGACTGCCAAAATACAGGCCATTCTCCGCCGCACCTATTCCTTCGGGACTCCCGGAAATGTACTGGAATACAAAGGTGCTCTCCTCAATCCGCCCCGCTGTACCCTGACCTGGAACGGCCACGATATCGCCCTTACCAAAAATGAGCTCCGCATTCTGGAGATTCTTCTCGAACACGCCGGCAAAACAGTTTCCAGAGATGCGCTCATGACAAGACTCTGGGAAAGTGACAGCTTCGTTGACGACAACACATTGACCGTAAATATTACCCGCCTGCGCAGGAAACTGGAAGGTGAAGGCCTGAAAGATTTTATCATCACCAAAAAGGGACTGGGCTACATGGTATAATACAAGAAGCACTGTAAGGTAATTTCTTATATGGAGCAATCACTTTATGAAACTCTTTCTCGACTACCTGAACAAAATAAAATTCCATATCCTGCTGATGATTTTTCCGACAATATTTACAGGGATCATTTTTTTCCTGTATCAGCTGTCGCCTGAACCGGTCCTGTACGTTGCACTCCTCTGGCTTCTGGCAGGACTTACCGCATGTATGACTGGCTTCAGTAACTACAGGAAAAAGCTGCAGCAGCTTACACTTGTAGCCACAGCACCGGATATCAATCTGTCCCGCATGGATACACCATCTGATCAGATTGAATCTCTTCAGCAGGATATCATGCATCGTCTGAATCAGATGCGTATGAATGTAGAAACCGCCGACCAGAAATCTCTGGAAGAAATGACCGATTACTATACCATGTGGGCACATCAGATCAAAACTCCTATCTTTGCCCTGCGTCTGCTCCTTCAGGAAAATCCCTCCACAAATAAAGAAGCTCTCGCTGAACTTTTCAAGATTGAGCAGTATGTCGAAATGGTTCTCGGTTATCTTCGTACAGAAGACATGTCTTCTGACCTGACACTTTCCTGCTGTTCTCTCGACTCGGTCATCCGCGATCAGATTCATAAATACGCCGGAATTTTTGTTTCCAGGAAGCTTTCCCTCACTTATGACGGAATCTCTGAAAGTGTCCTGACCGATGAAAAATGGCTCGGATTTGTGATCGGGCAGATTTTGTCAAACGCACTCAAATATACCCGTACCGGCGGTATCCATATTTATTTGAAAAATTCTCCTGTCAGGAACTATGTTTCAAACATAACTCCGACAACTCCCATTACACTCGTAATCGAAGACACCGGCATCGGCATTCGTGCAGAAGACCTGCCGCGCATCTTCGAAAAAGGCTACACCGGAGTCAACGGACGGGAAAGCAATCGTGCGACCGGAATCGGTCTGTACCTCTGCAACAAGATCATGAATTGCCTTGGCCATCGCATTTATGCAGTTTCCGAAGAAGGAAAAGGCACGAAAGTTTTTCTGGAGTTTTCTCAGGAAAATCTGACAATGTACTGATCTGATGCTGACTATGGAATAAAATTCATCGTAACTGTTCAGTACCCTCACAGTTACGAGTCAAAATGCATTCCAAATCACCTTCGGTGATGGCATTTTGCCTTATATGTCTCGGGATTTTGGCAAAAACATGCCAAAACACCTCGCGGGATACTACCTTCTGAATAGTTACACTTCATCAAATAACTTTTTTGAAATCACCTTACAGAAATGTAAGGTTTTTTCGTATATTGTAACCTGCTTCGATGGCAGAAGCCGGGAAAAATTTCTATACTTGTCTCATCAATCAAAAGAAAGGAGCCCCGGTTATGGCTTTACTTGAAGTAACAAATATCAAAAAAATATACAGCACCCGCTTTGGCGGAAACAAAGTGCAGGCACTTTCCAATGTCACTTTTTCTGTAGAAGAAGGTGAGTTCGTCGCGATCATGGGCGAATCCGGTTCCGGAAAAACCACACTGCTCAACATCCTTGCATCTCTCGACCGTCCGACATCAGGAGAAGTTCTTCTCGAAGGAAAAAACATCGTCCACCTTACAGAAAAAGAAATCTCCGCTTTCCGAAGAAAAAATCTCGGTTTTGTTTTTCAGGATTTTAATCTTCTGGACACTTTTTCCTTACGCGACAACATTTATCTCCCACTCGTACTTGCCGGAGAAGATTACCGCGAAATGGAGCAGAAGATCCGACCGATTGCAAAAACACTTGGAATTACAGAGCTTCTGGACAAATTTCCATATGAAGTTTCCGGCGGCCAGAAACAACGTGCAGCTGTTGCAAGAGCACTGATCACAAACCCGAAACTGGTTCTTGCTGATGAACCGACCGGCGCACTCGACTCCCGTGCTGCATCTGCACTTCTTTCCATGTTTGGCGAGATCAACGAGGAGGGACAGACCATTCTGATGGTCACACACAGTGCACAGGCAGCAAGTCACGCATCCAGAGTACTTTTTATTAAAGACGGAGAAGTTTTTCATCAGATCTACAAAGGCAGTAAATCCCGTCAGGAAATGTATCAGATGATTGCCGACACACTTACTATACTGACGACGGGCGGTGAATATCATGCGTAAAGGAATTTTTTCAAAACTGGCCATCCAGAATATCCGCAACAATAAAAGTACCTACATTCCTTACATGATCACCTGCATCTTCTGCATCGCCATGATCTATATGATGGAATTCCTTCGTGACTGCCCGACACTTGATCAGGCCGTCCGCCATGCTGCCGAAGTCCGCATGATACTTTCCACCGGAGAAATCATTGTTATTATCTTCTGTGTGATCTTTTTGATCTACAGCAACAGTTTCCTGATGAAACGAAGACAGAAAGAAATCGGACTTTACAATGTTCTCGGTCTGGAAAAAACACATATCGGCATTGTTATGCTGCTGGAAACAATTATCACAACCGTGATCTCCCTCATAGCCGGAATCGCAGCCGGAATTCTTGGCAGCAAACTTGCGCTCCTTCTTCTGCTTCGACTGCTTCATATTCCCGCTGTACTTGGATTTTATGTTTCATTAAAGGGAATTGTTATCTGTATGGTGATGTTCGGCGGAATTTTTTTACTGATTCTGTTCTTAAATCTTGCCAAAATCCGCCTGAACCGTCCCGTCGAACTACTTCACGGCAACAATACCGGTGAAAAAGAACCTAAAGCAAAATGGCTTATGGCTCTGATCGGCTTTGTCTGCCTTGGCATCGGTTATTACCTCGCCATCACAACAGAGTCTCCAATCAGTGCAATTTCCATTTTTCTTCTTGCGGTAATTCTTGTTATGGCAGGAACTTATCTGCTCTTTACTGCAGGCAGTATTGTGATTCTGAAATTTCTTCGCCGCAGAAAAAAATTTTACTACAAAACCGGCAATTTCATCAGCATCTCCGGCATGCTTTACCGTATGAAACAGAATGCGGTCGGTCTGGCAAGCATCTGTATTTTAAGTACCGGCGTTCTGTTGATGATCTCCATGACGGTCTCCATTTACTTTGGCATGAATGATATTATGGTAAACCGTTATCCATACGATACGGATCTTTCCATTACCAGTGTCAGCGAAGAAGAATGTCAGACTGCCATAGATGCTTTTGAAAAAGCAATTTCCGATAATGCTGTTCCTGTAGATAAAAAAGCAGAAGAAATCTATCTCACGATCATCAGTCATTTCGATAACGGGCAGATTCAGATTGCAGAACCAAATACATTACGCGATTCTGCTTCCGTACTGACGCTCTCCCTTGTACGTCAGTCAGAATATGAAAAACTGACTGGAACAGATCCTGCATTACAGGATGGTAAGATTCTTGCGTGGGCTTCAAATATTTTTGAAAAATCAGATTCTCTCACTGTCAATGATTCCGTCTTTTCTGTAAAAAAATGGCTGGCGGATTCTCCTCTGACCTGTGGACGGGATATTGTCTATGGTAATGCTGTATTTGTCGTCACTGATTCTGATTTTGAAAAATTTGACGAGATGCGTACAGAAATGTATAAAGATGCCTCCGCATCTCCTGCCGGACAGGATCTAACTGTTCATCTCGGTCTGGACATCACCGGTTCTGATTCAACAAAAATCGCCTATGGCACACCGGTACTGGATGCAATAAAAGCTCTGAAAGATAATGGACAACTGTCTGATAACTCCTGGATCACTTCCGGAATACGTGCACAGGAATATGATTCCTACTATGCAGACAACGGTTCTCTTCTGTTCATTGGAATATTCCTCGGCTCTCTTTTCCTCATGGGAACTGCCATGATCATCTACTACAAACAGATTTCAGAAGGATACGAAGACCAGAACCGATTTGAAATCATGCAGAAAGTAGGATTGAGTCACCGGGAAGTCAGAAGTTCAATCCGCCGCCAGATCCTGATGGTATTTTTCCTTCCTCTTCTCATGGCAATGCTTCATATCTCGATGGCATTTCCACTGATCCGCCGGATGCTCCTGCTCTTCGGCATGACAAACACAAAGCTGTTCATCGGCTGTACTGCCGGAACCGTACTGATCTTTGCTATGGTATACGGTCTGATCTACATCATGACTGCAAAATCTTATTATCATATCGTGGAACGAAAATAGAATTTAATAAACTAAACAAGGCCCCTCACCTGCAGAATTTCATCTGTAAGTGAAAGGCCTGTATTATTTCATAATTGATCTAATTCAAAATCAGATGTTCAGAAGGTCGCTGAATACTTTCAGTGCGCCGTCTGTTTCGTGTGCAAGAACACGTTTTGCAAGGACTTTACCAAGCTGTACACCTTCCTGATCGAAGCTGTTTAAGTTCCACAGGAATCCCTGGAACATAACTTTGTTTTCGAAGTGAGCAAGAAGCGCACCGAGGCTTGCCGGATTTACCTGCTCGCCGATGATAATGCTGGACGGACGTCCGCCTTCGAAGTTCTTGTTATTGTTATCATCTGCTTTACCGCATGCAAAAGCTACGATCTGAGCTGCAACGTTTGCGCAGAGTTTCTGCTGGCTTGTGCTTCCCTGGATCACAACATCTGTATCCATCTGATTGTTCTTAAATCCGATGAACTGAAGCGGTACGATATCTGTTCCCTGATGAAGAAGCTGATAGAAGGAATGCTGACCGTTTGTTCCCGGTTCACCGAAGATTACCGGTCCTGTCACATAATCTACAGGCTCACCAAAACGGTTTACTGATTTACCGTTGGATTCCATATCAAGCTGCTGTAAATGTGCCGGGAAACGACTCAAAGCCTGTGAATACGGAAGTACTGCTGTGCTCGGATATCCGAGGATATTTCTCTCATATACACCGATGAGGGCATCCAGCATAGCCGGGTTCTGCATTACATCTTCATTCTTTGCAAGTCTGTCTTCTTCTGCTGCACCTTCCAGGAACTGTGCAAATACTTCCGGTCCGAATGCCAGAGATAATACTGCTCCACCAACTGCAGATGTGGAAGAATAACGTCCGCCGATATAATCATCCATAAAGAATGCTGCAAGGTAATCATCACTCTTTGCAAGAGGAGATGTCTCACTTGTAACAGCGATCATATGCTTTGATGCATCCAGACCGGCTTTCTTGAGGGCGTCTTTTACAAAAGATTCGTTTGTCAGTGTTTCAAGAGTTGTACCTGATTTTGATACCAGTACGAAAATGGAATGTGCAACATCGATGGAATTCAGAACTGCTGCTGCGTCGTCCGGATCTACGTTGCTGATGAATTTGGCTTCCATTTTGAATTTGTCGTTTTTCTTTGCCCAGTTTTCAAGAGCAAGGTACATTGCGCGAGGACCAAGGTCACTTCCGCCGATACCGATCTGAACAACAGTTGTAAATTTCTCACCTGCTGCATTTGTGATCTGACCTGCATGTACTTTGTTTGCAAAATCAGCGATCTTCTGCTGCTGTTCTACATAGAAAGCACGCTTGTCCACACCATCTGCTGTAACAGTATCTCCAAGCTGTCCACGGGTAAGCTGATGAAGAACAAGACGTTTTTCACCTGTATTGATCACTTCTCCATTATAAAGAGCTGCATATTTTTCTGTAAGCTGAGCTTCTTTTGCAAGTTTCTTAAGAGCTTCCAGTACATCATCATCTACCTGCTTTGCAGCATAGTTATATACCATTCCTGCTGCCATCGGTACGCTGTAATTCTTTACACGCTCTGCACCGTTCTCGCCGGTCATCACTTCTGCAAGATTTACTTTCTTTACATTGGAAAGCTCTTTGTATGATTCAAGAGTATCCAGATTGTTCCAGGTAATCATAATCAGATTCCTCCTTAAAATTAAATATTCCTGCTATTTCAGGATTCATTCTCAATCTCTTTGATTATAATATCAAATGGGGGTAAATTCAACCCCACAGTTCCACACTCATCTCATGCCATGCCTCGCCGCCCCAGACAGACCCGCCGATACCATGATCTTTGAAGCCAAACTTCTGATACATTTCTACTTTATCCGGCAGGCAGGTCAGGATCAGTTTTTCTCTGCCGTTTGCTTTTTCACGCTCTTTATAGCAGCGCACCAGTTCCCTTGCCAGTCCCTGACGCTGATATTCCGGAAGTACATCCAGGCCCAGAAGCATAATATTCTTACCCTTCGGATCATGCATTTCTGCATCTGTAAAAAAGTCATCCGTCAGATGTTCTCTGTCTGTGGCAAGTCCGTTAAGAAATCCTGCAATCTTTCCTGTAGTATGATCTTCTGCTACAAGAAAAAGCTCCGGTGCTTTATCCACACGTTTTTCCATGTGTTCATAAGAACATGCTTCATTTGGCGGAAAACAGATCTTCTCTATCTCTGCTGCCTGTGTGATTTCCTCCTGACGGATATTTCTAAAAATATACTTTTCATTTAACCGACTTGTGTCGTTTTTCTCTGTCATAACTTGTCACTCCATTTTCTGTGTTTTTTAAAGCCAAAACAGCTTTGCATTTATTCCGAAGTGTAACATCAAAATTTTTGAATTTCAATAATAAATAACGCAAATCGCATAGCTTGTACAGCCCAAAAATGATAAAATATCATTACAATAATCCGAAGGAGATTTTATATGCAAAGAAAAAATATAAAACATTTTGCTGCCGGGATTTGCCTTTTGTTTACCAGCCTCTTTTACTGTCTTTCTGCAAATGCGGATGTACTTGAAGGCACATCAGGCCAGACACTTTCCGGCGAATATGCAGTTATTATAAATACAAATACATCTGCGACCCAGGAGACCGGGACTCTGGTCTTTGACGATGATGACAGCACTTCATCTTATTCTTCTGCTGCAGCCACTTCCCATACCCACTCATTCACATCGTCTCCTTCCGGCAACAGCTTATCTGCAGATAATACTCCGGCATCTTCTCCCGACTCAGATTCCGCTTTTTCCACACAAACGGCTTCTGTGACTTATCAGACCGGAGAAGAAAAATTCATCTACGGCCCAAACAGTTCCGGAAAGACTTACGTGTGTATCGGCATCGGCGAACACTGCTATATCTGGATGGACAAAACGATGAAATCTGACTATGATGCAGCCGGCAAGACCAGCCTCATTGCAAAAGATATGGCAGAGGTCTATGACGGTCAGCCTTACCGCATTCTGAACGAACTTGCAGATGGCTCCATCCCATACGAAGACAACTCCGGAAAGCTTTCCATCCTTCTGGAGTCTCTGAGCAGTGCCAGCGGTATGTATATGTACGATACCGGAATCACCGCAATCCATATCAATACCCCTGCTGCCTCCTCCTATGTTTCCGGAGAAATGTCCAAAAGGAACGGTCTCCTGGTTCATGAAGGCCAGCACGCACTTCTCTGGCTGAAGACCGGATTTTCCTCTTCCGGGAAATATACGTGGCTGAATGAAGGTCTGTCTGTAGCTGCAATGGATTATCTTTGGGGTGGCGTAGATTCCAGCGGATGGCTGAACGGCATTTCCGGTAACTCTGCCATTCGCAGCGGTTCTTCTCTGATCTATCAAACCTATCGAGATGATACCGCTCAGGATTACGGCATGCCTTATCTCTTTGTCCGTTATGTGATCGACCGTATGGCCGGAAGTTACGATCCAATGTCCATCCTTCCGGCTTTTTATAAAACAGATGCTTCTTCCCTGAGCTCTGCGGAATATCTGGCTCAGGTAACCGGCATTCCATTTCGTGAATTAATGGCAGATTTTTATACTGCCATTGCTTCCGGTGAGCAGTCCGGCATCTATAGTTTTTCCGGAGACCGCATCGCCGCCGGGAAGGCAGCGACATTCCCTGTTTTTTCAGGAAAAAGCGGCCAGAGCCGCTCTCTTCCACCTGCATCTGCGATTCTGCTCAAACTGAAAGACCATAGTTTTTCCGTTCCGTCCAATGGTGGAAATAACATCATTTATCGAATCATAGACAACCGTGGAAGTTCTTCTGCGCCGGAAACTGGTGACGGCAGCTCTTCACATCCATATGAGATTTCCTCTCTCAATGACCTGAATCTCATTTCCGAACACCCGGACGCTTATTACTTCCTGACAGACGATATACAGACAAATGGCAAAATCAATTTTACGGTAAATAATTTCCGCGGTCATCTGGATGGAAATGAGCATACGATCTACGAGCTCAAAAAACCGCTGATTGCAAACAATCACGGCACCATTGAAAATTTACGGATTGTGGCATCCTTTGATGATGACAGCCAGAATGTACAGGGAATCATTTCTCAATACAACGATGGAAAAATCCTCGAATGCTCTGTCTCGGGAACTGTAACCGGGCGTATGGGCGGTGACGGCTCCATGGTCTTTCCCAGCTTCGGCGGCATTACAGGCCAGAATGAACTTGCCGGAATCATCAGCGGCTGTTCATCCAAACTGAATCTCAACCTTTCAATGGCGCCTATGAAAGCTCTGGTTGGCGGTATTGCCGGCTCAAACACCGGCACTATCGAAAAATGCGTCAGCAACGGAAGTCTTTCTGTCTCACAGAAAAATGGTAATTCTTATCCACTCTATATCGGCGGTATTGCCGGGCAGACTGAAAAATTCGGTGGTATGGGAGGCGTAATAAAAGAATGTCTCCATGCTGGACAGCTCAAAGTTTCCGGCGGCAAAGCTTATGTCGGCCAGATCTGCGGTCTGGCTGCATCAAATATCATAAATTCATCCGGTGGTCTGAATGCGCACATTCTGAACTGCTATGGACGAACCGGTTCCATTTCTCTTGTTGGTTCTTCTGATGAAGAACTGACTACCGGCGGACTACTTACAGATACTCAGTTAAAAGAGGCTGCTTCCTATAAAGGATGGAGTTTTGACGGTGACTGGAAGATTTCAAATGACGGAATTCCGGCGCGTACAGATTCCTCTGATATTACTTCTCTTTCTGTAAAAAATGCCCCGGCTTCCTGCTATATTGGTGAAATACCCTGGAATTTCGGTACTCTTGTTATCAATAACAAAACTGAAATTTCCATCACCCGGGATATGATCCGCGGCTTTGACAATTCCATGGAAGGTACAAATACAATTTCCATAACTTACAAAGGAAAACAGACTACTTTTTCCCTTCCAATATGTAAACCGGAAGCTGCTCAGATCACGCACTTTGAAATTTCCCGAAAGCCTTCCCGGCTTACCTATAGTGTGGGAGAAAAATTTGATCCTTCCGGCACCAGTTTTTATGCGGTCATAGCAGGACGTTCCGTGTACCTTTACGGCGGCTATACTTATAACAAAACCGGATTATTAACTGCAGGCGATACCGAAATCACTTTTGACTACTTCGGTGCCCGTTTGGACCAATCCATAACAGTCGAAGCAGCCACGCCGTCCAAACTTGAACTCTTAACTTCACCTTCCAGAACCCGTTATACTACCGGAGAACGCCTGGATCTGAGCGGAACAAGACTCCGTATTACCTATAGTAACAAAACACAGTCGCCTGTCTTTGGAGCTGATGAACTGGAAACTTATGGCATAAACATTGCCCTTGGTTCCGACAGTAATGTCAGTATGATCGACCGTCAGCAGAATCTTACTCTGAATGACAATGGTAAGACACTTCTGTTTTATGCAACCGACACGCTCCCCGGAAACTGGGGTGCCGTATCCGCATCCTCTATAACACTGAATGTTACTGCACCGCTGATGATCACTGGCACAGATCTGTATCTCAGTACCGGAGTCCAGACCCTTCAATATGTAAACTCCGGTGATATTACTGGTGGAAGCGGCAATTATACAACGACCGTTGTTAATGAAAATCTTCCAAAAGGACTGAACAGAGACTTTGCCCCCGGCTACTCCGACTGTTTCAGCTATTCCGGAATCATAACAGGCACTTCCGGCACTTACCGCTCCACATATTTGATAAGTGATACTGTGACACAGGCAACTTTATCTGTAACAATTGTAATCCATGTGCGTCCGTCCAATGAGGCCGCATTTTATAGTTTTGTCCTTCGTAAAGCACAGAACAGCAATCTTACACAGGATGTTATCGGTGAAATCAGCGGTGATACTGTCATTCTCCGCTTACCGGAGGGAACCGATGTCACACATCTGATTCCGGAAACAGACTACGCTTCCGGTTCCGGCACTACACTTCCTGAAAATTTCTGGAACGGCACTGCCCATGATTTTACCAAACCTGTCATTTACACGCTGATCGCCCCGGACGGTCATACCCAAAGGCACTACACTGTAAAAGTCGAATTCTACCAAAACGGACAGGACACACCTGACATACCTCAACCACCAGAAAACGATAAGCCCGCTGTAAAACCAGATGAAGTTTCAAAACCGACAGCCACACCGACCACTGCACTTTCATCTGCTTCACTGCCTGCATCATATCCGAAAGGCAAGGTTATAAAAGACGTAAAAACCAATGCTGTCTACAAAGTCACCGGAACGCTGGTGGTTCAGTATGTAAAACCACTGAATAAAAAACGCAGCACCCTTACCATTCCGGATCAGGTAACACTTAACCGATATAATTACAAAGTAACTTCCATCGGAGTCAAAGCTTTCAAAAACAACAAATACCTGAAAAAAATCACTGTTGGAAAAAACATCAAAACCATAGGATCTCAGGCATTTTATAACTGTAAGAAACTGAAAGTGATAAAATTCCGTACAACACAGCTTAAGCAGAAGTATATTGGTTCAAACGCATTCAAAAAAATGCCATCAAAAATGACCGTTTACGTTCCAAAGAAACAGGCAAAATATTATAAAAAAATATTCCCGAAACGTGGGATGAGCAAATCTGTCAGATTCAAAAAAATATAAAAGAAAAACCCTCTTATGATTTACAGCAAATCATAAGAGGGTTTCTCTTTTATAGCAGTCATACCGATTAAGTATGTATTTTTTCTTTACATGCAATATAAAAGGGTATAACATGGAAGTAAACTAATATTATATAAAGGCGGGTAAAATTATGGACTACTCAATCAACACAAAATGCGTTCAGGCCGGTTATACGCCAGGCAACGGAGAACCGCGACAGATTCCGATCTATCAGTCAACAACCTTCAAATATGATACCAGTGAAGACATGGGTAAATTGTTTGATCTTGAAGCATCTGGTTATTTTTATTCCAGACTTCAGAATCCGACAAATGATTATGTTGCTGCAAAAATCACCGCACTCGAAGGCGGTACTGCCGGAATGCTGACTTCTTCCGGACAGGCAGCAAACTTCTTCGCCATTTTTAATATCTGCGAAGCAGGCAGCCACATTGTTTCCTCCTCTTCCATCTATGGCGGTACATATAACCTTCTTGATGTCACCATGAAAAAAATGGGGGTTGATGTTACTTTCGTTGATCCGGACTGCACCGAAGAAGAATTAAATGCTGCTTTCAAAGACAACACAAAAGCCGTTTTTGGTGAATCTATCGCCAACCCGGCACTGACTGTCCTCGATATCGAAAAATTTGCAAAAGCTGCACACGCACATGGCGTGCCGCTTATTGTGGACAACACCTTCCCGACACCGGTAAATTTACGTCCGATCGAATGGGGTGCTGATATTGTTACTCATTCCACGACCAAATATATGGACGGTCACGGCGCTGCACTCGGTGGTGCGATCATTGATGCCGGCAAATTTGACTGGATGGCTCACGCAGACAAATTCCCGGGGCTCTGCACACCGGATGATTCCTATCATGGAATTACCTATGCAGAAAAATTCGGCAAAGAAGGTGCTTTCATCACCAAATGCACCTCTCAGCTTATGAGAGATCTGGGATGTGCACAGTCTCCGCAGAGTGCTTTTATACTGAATCTTGGTCTGGAATCTCTTCATGTACGTATGCCACGCCATGTCGAAAACGGACAGGCCATTGCTGAATTCCTTGAAAAACATGACAAAGTGGAATTCGTCAACTACCCGACACTTCCATCCAACAAGTACTATGAAATTGCCAAAAAATATATGCCAAACGGCGGATGTGGTGTTGTATCCTTTGAATTAAAAGGCGGTCGTGCCGCAGCAGAAAAATTCATGAAAAATCTGAAACTTGCTGCCATCGAGACACATGTGGCAGACGCAAGAACCTGCTGCCTGAACCCGGCAACTTCCACCCACAGACAGATGAATGACGAACAGCTCGCTGCTGCCGGAATCCCGGCCGGACTGATCCGTATCTCCTGTGGCCTTGAAGATAAGAATGACCTGATTGCAGATATCGCCCAGGCACTGGATGCAATCTGAAAATAAGAATTTTTAATTAACTGAAAACACCGGGTGCGCCATCGACGCCCCCGGTGTTATTGGTTTATTTCTTTATTTTGACTTTCTTTGCAGAACTCCATTCGGAATAATAGGTTACTCCGGATACTTTTTTGTAGGAACGTACTTTCACTGAATAAGTTGCTTTCTTTTTGAGTGATTTAAGCACTTTGTTCAGTGTTTTATTTGACTTGACAGTAATTGTTTTCTGTTTTTTACCAGTCTTATAATTCACCTTATATCCGTTTGCTTTTGTATTCCTTGTCCATTTTACAGTTGCTTTCTTTGACGCGTTGTTCTTGACAGATGAAATGCGGTTCTGTTTGAGGTAATAATACGTTTTTCCAACATATGCGCCTTTTATGCTTCCTTTATAAGCACAAACTGCATATGTGTATTTTCCACCATTTGTCGTTGCCCCAGTATCTGTATATGCAGCTGTTGCTCCGTTGGTAACCGTCTTGATTGCCTTATATCCGCCTTTTCCGTACGCTCTGTAGATGATATAGCCCTGTGCTCCACTGACTCTGTTCCAGCTCAGTTTTATGCCTTTCTTCGCATTTGCAATTGATGTGATATTTACTGTATCAAGTTTTTCAACTACAGGCGCCGTCGGCTGTTTTGGCTTTTCAACAATCTGGAAGGACACGGTTTTAGTGTCTGTGTAATTTCCGATACCGGTAACAGAAACACTTGCTTCTCCCACACGGTTGTTGTCCTGATATTCCAGACGATAATCTGTGCCCTCACTTAAAGTGGTGTCTTCCAGAAGTACCGTCACTTCCGGTTTTACTTCTTTTCCGTCATAAACATATGTAAAAGCAGACAGCTTAACTTCGCAGGACTTGATGTTTTTAAGAGTTCTCGTGGTGCGTGATATTTCTTCTTTACAAAGTGTACATCTCTGTACCTCATCATATTCCACATCGCCGTTTTCCAGTGTTTTCTGATTCTCTATCATCTGTTCGATAACATGATTTTCATTGACACCAACTGCAACCATCGTACTGGCTTCTTCATGGTTTGCATCACCGGAAGCTGTCACTTTGATCAGTGCAAGACCGGCTTTTTTACCGGTAACTGTTGTCTCTTCGATATCAATCAGATCAGGAGTAGATGTCTCAAGAGAGATATTACCGATTCCATCCACCTGAATTTCCGTTGAAGTCTTAACATGAATCTGTTCATCCATGCTTGCAGCTGAAACAGACTGTTTTGCTTTTGCAATAGTAAAGCCTTTTTCCACTGTTCCTTTAATGCTGACATCTCCTGTTTTTGCAGTTATGATGACTTTTGCATTTCCTGCATTAACATTATCCGCATAGGTAACTGTATAATCTTCTTCATTTACAATTCCGTTGCTGTTTTTTACAGTAATCTTTGGTGTTTTTTCTTTACCGTCATAAGCTGTTTTATGGTAAGAAAGTGTAACCGTACAGTCGCTGAGAGCTGTCTGACCTGACATCGGAATTTCTTCTGTATATTTTGCATCACAGTCGGCGCACTTGTACTCTATCGTTCCTTTTGACAGATAAGTAGCCTGTTTGGTAACTGTTCCTTTATCCCATTTATGCGGTGCCAGATCTGTCTCTTTGCCCTTATAGCTGTCTCCACAATCTGTGCAGGTATATGTAATAAAGCCTTTTGTTGTACAGGTAGATTCTGTTATGGTCTCTTCATAATTGTGTCCCTTTGCCCTGCGGATATCTGACTTCGTTTCATAATCACAGTTTTCGCAAGTCAGAAGTGTATAACCTTCTTCTGTACAGGTTGGGTCTTTCACCGTGCGTTTATATGTATGGCCTGTTGCACTCTTATAATCAGATACATACTCATTTCCACAGACATCACAGATATTTTCTGTATATCCTCTGGAAACACAGGTTGGTTTAACAACTTTTTTCGTATATTTATGGCCGGACGCTCCCACATAATTATCCGTATAGGTATATCCACAGTTTTTACAGGTATAAACTGTATATCCTCGCTCTGTACAGGCAGGAGCTTTAACTGTTGCTTCGTAATCATGCTCCAGAGGATCCGTATATGTATCATAATAAGTATAATCACAGTTTTTACACTGGTGTCTCGTATATCCCTGTATCTGGCAGGTCGCCGGAACTACTATATCCTCTATAACATGTTCTTTATGCGGTATGATATTTTCACGTTTTGTATTTCCGCAGACTGCACATGTGTAAACTGTGTATCCGTCTCTTGAACAGGTAGGTTCGATTACTTTGCCCTCATCATACTTATGGGCATTCAGGTCTATCTCTAGTTCGGTTCTGATTTCTTCGTTGCAGACACTGCAGACCTGAACATCGTAACCTTTTTCATTACAGGTTGCATCCTTGTGTTCTTTCACCGTCAGCTTATGTCCCGTAGCCGGAATCACACCTGTAGAAGCCTGTCCACACTTGTCACAGGTGAAAGATTTTTCCCCGTCTGTGGTACAGGTTGCCGGAGTGATCACCGTGTAGTCTTCGGACATGTGGATCGGATTCTGGGTAACATTATACTGGTTACTGAAAAAATTCTGTGCAGCAGATGAAGTCCAGGTACTGTTGCATGCATAATAGGTGATGGTTCTGGCAGTATATTCACCCATCTCAAACATAGAGTTAAAGTCTCCAAAATCTCCCATAAATGTTATATCAACAAGGTTTGAAACTGCCAGTGCCTTTTCTCCTATGCTTGTCACTCCTGCCGGGATTCGGATGCTTCTAATTGCGCACCACCAAAAAGCACCATCTCCAATAGTCTCTAGTTTACTTTCTTTTTCAAATTTTACTTCTTTTAGATTAGAACATCCATCAAATACATAATCTCCAATACTAATTATATTTTCTGGAATGTTTATTTTCTCTAAACTCTTGCACCCAAAAAATGCGTTCGCTTCTATAGTTGTCACGCTTGATGGAATCGCAATCTTCTCTAAATTACGGCATCCATAAAATGTTTGATATGAAATTTTATCCAGTTTTATATCTTCTGCAAATAAACACTGCGTCATCCCACTACAACCCGAAAATGCGGAATCACCAATATATGTAACACTTGCCGGAATTGCTACTCTGGAAATTTTTTCGCAGTACTGAAATGCTCCTTTTCCTATATTTTTCAGATAATTAGGAAGCTTATCACTTTCTAACTCAAGATTTTCACAATCTGAAAAAGCATTCTCATCAATATATTCTATATTTTCATGGAAGGTCACTTTTTTAATATTGTATCCATGAGTAAATGCCTCTTTCCTGATACGTGTAACATCCTGTGGAATCACTAAATTCTCCAAAGCTTTTCCACCAACATAATATTCCAATTTCATTCTCGGATCTGGTTTTAATGAACTGAATGACGGTCCTTCTTTCATATTCAGCCATTGTGACAGATCTTCAATATATATTTTCTGTAAATTTGTGCATCCACTAAAAGCACTGCTTTCGCAATTATTCAAGTTTGATGGAATCTTAATGCTACTTAAAGAACTACACCCGTAAAATGCTCCACTACTAATTGTTGTTACACTTTCAGGAAAACTGATCTCCTCTAATGCTGTACACCCTGCAAATACCTCGAAGTTTATACTTCTCAGATTTTCAGATAGCTTCACATGTTTTAATGCAGTACAAGATCCAAACGCATTACTATTTATATATGTAACACTGTCATCAATTTCCGCCCATTTCAATTTCGTTAATCCATAAAAGGAACAAGACGCAACATACGGAATCCCATTTTTAACACGTACACCTTCAATAATATTTTCATACTCTCCCCATGGTGCTGACGTTATCTGATGACCATCCTGTGTTCTCTGCCAGGAATACCCATTGTTTTCACCACTTCCGCTTTCTACAAAGAGCTCCAGTACATGATCCGGTGTGATTCCCCAGAAAAAATTCGAAATATTTGTATCATTTCCACATACAATGTACGGTGCCGGTATTACTTCTTCTACCGCTTCACCGCATTTCTGGCAGGTTCGCACCAGAGTTCCCGTCTGGTCTCTCTCTGCCGGTTTTGTAATTACACCCGCATCCCACTCATGTGTAGTTCCATATGCTTTTGTGACTGCAAATCCCCAGTCATCTGTGCTGTAGTCTGTCGTCAGTCTCAATGTCACGGAACTTCCCGGTACGATCACGGTCTTTCCTGCAAGCTGATCATTGATAAACTTCTGATACAGTTCTCCGTCTTCTTTATAAATATAGAAAAAGTCATCATAGTTTGTTTCAAACTTCGTTTTCGCATCAAAGGTCAGGATGATTTCTTCTGCACCTTCCATGGATACTGTCCAGTCTGTCGATGTCTCTGTATTGTACGGATGATCTGACTGAAGCTCTGTCGTGTCGATACAGTTGATACAGTTATTATAATCTTTGCCGACATTGCCACACACAGAACAGGTTGCATCATAATATGCGGTATTGTCCTTTGTCGGATAATTCTTGCCATCCGTCTGGATCTGCATTTCATTATTTGTACGCACATAACTATGGTTCGTATTTGCCGTTATTCCATTTATTGTACAGCAAGGTTCCCATGTTACATCTATATAAGCTGCTCTGAATGCATCTGTCCATGTAACATCTGCTTCTTTATAATAAACACTTACTTTCGCAGTCCCGGTAAATGCAGGAATTGCTGTCGGTGCATTTCCGGAATAATAAAGGTTTATCTCCGCTTTTGGACAGTTTTGAAACGCATCTGCACTGACTGTCTGCAAAGTGTCTGCACTGATAGCCACATTCGTAAGATTTGTTCCATCCACAAAAGCTCCGCTTCCGATTTCTGTGATACCTCTCTGAATCGTTACAGTAAAAACCTGTGTCATATCCCACGGATAGTTGTCCTGACCATTATCCTTCTCAATTGCGCCTGAACCGCTAAACTGCAGATTTCCGGCGTCTGAAAGCGACCAGTTTACACCTGTGGCAAGCGTACCACTGGCTGTGATCGTCTCTCCCGTCTGCACTGCCACTTCATTTTCTGAAAAAATATCCTCTGCTTCTTCTGCAAATTCTATTTCCCCATTTTCATCCTGTGAAGATACATCTGTCGGATTTTCTTCCGTAATCTCTACCTCATCTGTATCCCCGTCTGTGAATGCAACGTCAGCATTATTCTCTGCTTCTGATATTTCATTCACACTGATGTTTGCATTGTCATCTACAGATGCATTTTCTTCGACAGTTTCACTCTGAACAGCCACTTCATCTTCACTGTCAAATGTATCTGCATATGTCGTGTAATTACCTGTCATATCAGCGTCTGCGTATACAACAGCACTGTTTAAAACCATCATACCAGCCAAAAGCATGGATATTATTCGTTTTTTCATAGACTTCTCCTTATAATGTGTATAATGTTCCTTATAGTATCACAAAATAAGGAAAGATCTAATTACCTGCCTGCATAGAAACCGGATTCTACTTTTTATACAAATTACAGTGTTGCTTTTTATGCACTTTTCTATTAGGCAAACTATCATCCCATATAGTTTTTCCTGCAAAAGAAAAAGGAACTCCATGCTTTTCAGCACAAAGTTCCCTTAAATCATTATTTAACTATTTTGCAAGTACGTATGCCCCAAACACTACAGGTACTGCCATCATCACTGCAATTACTGAACTCTGAATGAGAAATGCAGCCACACAGGTAAAGATTGAAAATACGATTATTTTCATCCATGCATCAGCTTTCAGTTTTCTTTTTTTGATCAATATGCAGGATATGATCAGTACTGCAAGAAAAATAAGCAATACTATAAATAACACTGCCGCCAATATTAAAACCGTTATTTCAGCCATTCCACTGAATACAGTTCCCAAAATACGCGGCACAATAAAATATCCACTGATGTAATCATCACTTCCTCTGGCCATGGCAGTTATATCTACTCCTGTCATAGCGGCATCACCTGCTATCTTGCAAAATAAAGCCGCAGCGATTTCCACGCAGGAGAGAAGCACCATATATATCCCGATCAGTATTGTTGAGAATGATGTAGCTTTTGATACTTTTTCCATATGTTCTTCCCTTTTTGATTGAACACATCTGACAGATCTACTGTTCTTTTTCCATCTTTGGACTTGCCGAAAAACAGTCATCCGGTATTTTCGTCAGACTTTCCGGCATATCTACCTGTTCCAGATTATCACAGAAAGAAGCAAATGTTGACGGTAATTCCGTTATTCCTTCACCCAATGTGATCTTTTTGATTTTTGATCCGGAAAAGGTTCCGAATCCTTCAAAAATACATTCCTTTCCAAAGACAGCTTCTTCAAATCCGGAGTCCATGAAGCAACAGCCTTTTACTGTTGAACCAGCTCCTATATGTATGTATCCCCCGGCTCCTGCCCCACAGAAAGCGGAATCCCAAAGATAATTTTCACTGGCAGGCAGCTCCACATCTCTCAGGGCTACACAATCTCTGAATGCAGATCCTTCAATTTCTACTCCCTGATTACCGAAAACCACAGTTTCCAGACTGGTACATCCTGAGAACGCATATCCTCCGATCCAGGTCAGCGAATCCGGAAGTGTTATTTTTTTCAGACCGGTGCAGCCCTCAAATGCTGAAACATCAATATAGCGCATTCCTTCCGGAACTTCAACAGAAGTAATCTTTGTATTATCCTTAAATGCCAGCGAAGCAACACCACTCATTACTGTGTCTTCAATGCTGGAAGGCAGAACAAGCTCCGTTCCTTCTCCTGTATAACCACTCAGCTCCTCATAGCCATTTTTCTCATAGCCACCATTATCCTGCTGTTCTTCTTCAATCTGTTCCAGGTCAATCTCCAGACTTTCCAGCAATGTTTTCATCTCTTCTCTGTCCAGGAATTTCCAGAGTTCTTCTTCCGAACAATCAGGAATACTCACCAGTATGCTTAAAATATACTGATCTGTCAGATCCCTGTAAAGGGTAATGTCCCCTTCCTCTCTGCGGCATGCCATATAGTAATGGCTTTCTCCCACATCTGTTTCTTTTATTTCTCCGTCTGCCTTACTTTCTGCATTTTTCTTTGCATCCGGGAAGTGAATGATCTGAATATTCAGGTTACCCTCATAAGCACAGTGAATCTTTCCATTCACAAAAAACTCTGCATATTCTTTTCCCTGCCACCGGGTTGGCAGTTTCACGGAAATTCCTTTGGCAGTTACCTCTTCATACTCAATTCCTTCCTGGAATTTTATTCCCTTCAGCACCGTCTGTATCAGCTTATCTTCCATCACAGTATAGATATCATCAAAACGCTCTGTTGTTTTTACTTCAATCTTCAGACCGTCCCAGTTTCCCACATAATGATCCTCATATTTCAGAATTGCAGCATATTCTCCGCTCCCCAGATATACTGCTGTCTGATCCGGTCCGTTTTTGGCTTCATCCAGATTAGAGCTGAATACAATTGCATTCATCCCACTGATGGTGGTTTCTTCTTTTTTTACCTGCTTTGCTCCTCCTTCACGGTTGCTCTGTGCATATTCAAGCTCCGTAATGCGATTTGAAAGCTGTCCGGCTGTTATAGGTGCAAGTGTCATTGTCCATTTCCCGTCCGGATCTGCAAATTCCAGATACTGCTCTTTTTCTGTCGGTTCTTCCGCTTCATAGGGAAGAGTAACCGTAAATTCCCCCTCCGCATAATCATATTCTTTATACTCCGGCAGTGGTGTTGGTGTTGCCGTAGGTGCAGGAGTTGCTGTGGGCGCTGCTTCTTCAGGCTTTTTCTCACCACATGCACATAAAAGACAAACACACAAAAATACCATCGGAAGCATCACTTTTTTTAGACTTATCATACCCTTTTTCCTCCTCTCACTCACAGCGCTTTTATTATGAGTTAAGACTCTGTCCGCAATATTCACAATTGCTCAGACGTCCTTTTATTACCTGATTCTTTGCACCACAACTGGTACAGGTAACTGTGATATAAATCTTTTCATTTACACGTCTGTTTGGTGCAGTAATCATAATATAATTTCCTTCTCTGTCTATCTGGATATTCCGGATATATCCCCTGGCAATAAATTTTTCAAGTTTTTTTACTGCACCTTTTCCCATCTCCTGCTCAAGTTTTTCAAATGAGACCGTATTCTGGGCATAAGATTCAAACCAGCAGGCAATTTCCCTGGCTTTTTTCATCCTCAATGCTTTCTGGATTCCCCGGAAAGTCGGATACAGAAACAATAAACAGAGCAGAATCTCTGTTGCTGCCATTCCCCAGCGACCTTCACCTATATACTTCTCCGATGCACCAATGGCTCCCAGGGATAAAAGCATACAGAAGCCACAAAGAACCCACTTCAGTTTTCCCAACACTCCTGCTTTTTTATTTTTTTCTGTCAAGAAATCATTCATGTCTGTTTCCTCTCTGATCACTCAAAATTCTATAATATATTGATGAAGCTTCTGTCAGCTTAAATCAAATTTTCTGTCAGCCCGCCCCCAGCAGAAGCCATGCGTCACCTGACGGATCATAATAATAAACCACATTGTCTCCTACTGCATAATAATGTTCTTTTGTAAAATGATCCTCATGATCTGTTCCCAGAACAAATACCGGACAATTTCTTCCTTCAATGTACTCCTCAGTACCTGTATACCACAGAGACATACCAAGGCCAAGGTAATAACTGACTTCATCTGTTTCTGAAAGCTGTTCTCTGGCAATCCTGATGTCCAGTTCCGAATCATACCCCGGATCATACTCATCCCAATTATAATATATGGAGAAGTCATAGCAGTGAGTTTCTGCTGCAAGATGTCCATCCTTTAACGACACCATAGGATGGTATTGCACACTCATATTCTGCTTCTGTACCGAAACCATCACATTGGAATGAATTTCACTCACATTGCAGCGCAGGATAATGATTTCATTCTCCTGTCCCATATAGTATGGGGCGTTCAGATCATCCAGATATTCCCCTTCTTCCGTAGGATGAGCCGGATAAACACTGACCCTGCAATCATCCCCCGGGACAATGGCATAAATTTCATATCCCCCTGCATCAACCACCGTTCCATTCTGTAAAAAAGGATAAGCGGCTGCCACTTCTCCCTGTCTGGTATATTCAAGTATCTCTTCTGTCTCTGCACCTTCATAGGTATATCCCAGAAATGCCATTCCGGCCTGACATTCATTTTCTCTGATAATATCCTGCAGAATTGCCAGATTCTCATCTGCCCCAGGCGCTTTGGCAGATACTTCTCTCATACCTCCACCATGGATACCAACAAAAAATAGTACCGCACAAACACATACAGCAACCAAATATTTTTTCATACTCTCATCTCCCTTCTTGTCAGACATGTTCTGGCCTGTTTTTCTCCGCAAATATCACTGATTTTCCTATTAAATAAATCCCATACCCTGTCCTCTTTAATGTTCTCCCCGGACTCTTTTTTGATTTAATTTTATGAGATGATTTTTTCATCTATATTATACGTGAACGCTCAAATATTTACACTAGCACTTCTGACAGTACTGTCAGCCGGATCACTGATAAGATCCTTCCAATAGTAAAAGAATGGCAGGAAAGGCCATTAGAAAGTGTGTATGCTGTTGTATTTATTGAAGCAGTATTTCCCCAGACCGAGATCCAGCAGTGCATAATCCATCAGATCAGGAATACCACGTGTATGAAAAACGTGGACATAAAGTTGGCACAGACCTTTATGAAGCTAAAAACACCACAAGAGCTCTATCCGTCGAACTTAAAATGGTCGCCAGATCGGCGACCATTTCTGTGTTTAAGGTTTCAATCAGATTCCATATGCACTGAGCATCTCAGCGATATCCGGCATCGGATCCTCTGGCATTGAACAGGTACCTCTCTTCACCTGAGCACCGTCTGTGATGATCATTGAGCTTAAGAACTTCCGTCCGATAGCCTCCAGCTGCTCATCTGAAGTATCTTCCGGTACAAGAATCGTAAGATTGCTGTTCCCCAGATTTGCCCAGTCATCTTCCATCACATCTGGATCAATTCCTTCCAAACAGATTGTTTCGATTGACGGCAGCATTGCAAATGCTCCCAGACTCATATGCTCAACTCCACCACGGATATGGATCTCTTTCAAAGACTCCATTCCTGCAAATGCACTCACATCAATATTTTTGGCATTCACACAGAGCCTTTCCATAGGAGTTACTCCAAAAGTCTGAATTCCAATCCGGTCTACCTGGTTCTTGCACCATACGGTCTCCAGGTTCTTACAGAAGTTAAACAGATAGTTATCCATGTGCAGTACTCCGTTTACAAACACCACTTTTTTCAGACCCTGGCATTCCGAGAACAGACCCTTATTTGTAGTTTCCAGAGGTGCATAGCAGATCACTGTTTCCAGATCATGACAATTCGTAAATGCACTGTCCTCAATTGATTTCAGTGTCTCCGGCAGGATCACGCAGCGCATCGGCACCCAGTCTCCTTCTTTCTGGTTTGTCTCCATATCTGAATGTACATAATCTCTGGTATTTTCAAATGCATTATAAGAAATATTTTCTACCGGCACTCCGCCAATCGTACGCGGAATGATAACATCCACAGCTGTTCCAACATATGCTGTGATCGTTCTGCTCTCTTCATCAAATTCAAAATTGTCTTCTGGCAGAGGTTCATATGGCATCTTCACCAGCATAGATTCCTCGCCAACTCTGCATATTCTGTCATACCAGGGATAATTCAGTGCTGCACTCCATTCAGCCACCTGTTCATCCGTCGCATCTGCACTGAGCCTGATATTACTCAGTTCAATCCCTTCAAGAGCCTCTCCATTGACTGGTATATTTGCAGGTATCACAAACTCACTCAGCGAAGTTCCGGCAAAAGCTCTTGAACCAATCTCAGTTACGCCCTCACCCATATTCAGTGAGGCGAGTGCTGATCCTTCAAAAAGTCTTGCCGGGATACTTCCTGCTGCCACAGTTGCTTCGGTAAGATTTGCACAATCCGCAAACGCTCCCTCCGGAAGCAGCCCAACATCACATAAAATATTAACACTTGTCAGTCCGCTGCAGCCCGCAAAAGCATTTTCTCCAATCTCCGTCACAGAAGCAGGGATTGTGATCTCCTTAAGCTGCGCACAGTTGCGGAAGGCTTCCGCTCCAATACTGGTGACAGAATCAAACAGGTCTACATGCTCCACAATACTGTCTGCAAAAGCTTCTTTTCCAACGTAAACGAATTCATCGTTATGAGGCACCGCAAAGTAGGTTATCGTCTGATCGCCCTTCAATGCACCATCGGCGATTCCTACTACTCCTTTATCCTCCTCGCCTATTGTATAAGTATCATAGCTACGCACCTTCGCGGCTTCTTTTTCGTATCCAGTTAAGTATAACTTACTCGGGTCATCCGGAAGCTCTTCAACAGAAAAGCGTGCATATTCAACCTCTGTATTCTGGTTTCGCCATACCCGGCACTCCAGTCCCTGTGCATCAACGAGCGCCTGTACATCCAGCATCTGCTGCTTGGTACACTTTTCGTTCAGATCTATGTCTCTCAGGTATTCACACTTATCAAAGGCGGTATCCGAAATTTCCGGCAGCTCTAATCCCTCCATATAAACATAAGTAATAGGTGACCTGCTAAAGCAATTATCCCCTATCTTCTCTAAACTTGATGGAAGAAATACCCTCTGTAATCTCGAAGCTACTGAAAATGCTCCAGGGCCGAGTTCCTTTACGCCTTCAGGAATGATCAGGTCTGTTTCTACCGAAAAATAGCTGAACGCTTCTTCTCCGATATATTCCAGACTATCCGGAAGATCCAGCCTGAATCCCTGATAAGATGAAAAACCTTTCTTATCAATAGTTTTCAGAGTAGACGGAAATTCCACATATTTTAATGTATCAGTGATACTAAAAGCATCTTCTCCAACATATTCCAGTCCCTCTGGAAGAGTTACATACCCTAAAAGAGGATCTTCCCATAAAGCTCTTTTACCAATTGCTTTTACCGGCACACCATCAATACTCTCCGGGATCGTCAGTCTGGTATTCATTCCATTATAACCTGTGATGCTTCCCGTTTCTGCATCAAACGTCATATTTTCTGTATCCAGATAGTCTTCAGCTGAATAAAGTACAGCCGGCTTTCCACTTGGCTGAATGTTCAAATTTTTATTATTTTCTTCAAAAACCTTCTTGTACTCTTCTATCTGGTCATCCGGCACATAAATTACCACATCATCTGAAAGCATTGCAAAAGCCTCTGGACCTATCAATGGGCATGCACCCTCAAACACGATTTTCTTCAGAGCATAGCAACCGCTGACTGCATAGCTGTCTATAATACAGACCGATGCCGGTATGGTGAGTTCTGTCAGCGCATCATTACTGGAAATAGCATTCCTCCCGATATTGATCAAATTTGAAGATAAAGTTATCTCCGACAGATTATTATCATAACTCAGCGCACCAACATCAAGTATCGTCACGCTATCCGGCACTACTGCAGAAGTAAGCGTCTCTGAGCCAGCCAGTAATTGAGTTCCCAGTCTTTTAACCGGCACGCCCTCATCCATAGTGTCCGGCACCACTACATCCGTCTCTGTACCTGTGTACTCCTTCAATACAAAACGCTGGGCATCAAATTTCCAGACATCATCTGCTTTTACCGGTACAGCAGCTCCCGTCAGCATCAATATTGCGGTTAATCCTAATAGTATTTTACCTTTCATCCTGTTACCTCCTTTCACTTCTTGTATGGATTAATAGTTCTCCTAATACCAGAATATATAAAAAAGGAGGGGGTGTCACTATCAAAAAAGCCAGTAAAAACTGGTTTTACTGGCTTTCAGACTGTCTCCGGTGGCAGAAAAAAGAAACCGAATGGATTTCTCCACTCGATTTCTCTGATTTTACTGTCTGCTTCTGTCCATTCCACTTCTGGTGTAGTATTGCTTCTTACTCTCGTACATTCTTTCATCTGAAGCTTTTGAAATATCAAATATGCTGTTCCACTTGCGCTCCGAACTGAAGACATATCCGTACGAAACCGCCATCGACTCGACAAATTCTCCATGCCAGCTTGCCACTCTCTGCTCAAATGCTCTCAGAAGGTTTTCAAACTGCGGTATATCTTTTGTAATGATGACAACGAACTCGTCACCGCCCACTCTGTATACCTTGCCATGTTCACTGAAACTGTTCTTCATACAATCCGCAGCGGCCCGTATAAGCTCATCACCTGCCGCATGTCCGAAGGAATCATTAGCGTTCTTGAGTCCATTAATATCCATAGAAACATACACCCACTCCTTAGTAAGGTCGAGCTTGTTTATGTCCTCCTCATACGCACGTCTGTTGTAACATCGGGTAAGTTCGTCCGTATTCGACGTATAACGGAATTTCTCCTTTTCGTACTTCTCTTTCATGACCTTCGACAGCATATATACCATACAGCACGAAGCCAGAGTCAGATATATTCCAACTATAAGAATAGCAAAAAGACTTCCCTGCAGATAATAAGAATCCTCTACCATTACAGCAACAATATATGCCCCGTTCTGTTTCTCCACGCACCGATACTTCCGCATATCAATGCTGTCAATTTCCTGTCCTATTTTGCTGCTGTCTGTAGCTCCGGCTACGATCTTTGTATCTGCATCCGCAACCAGAATCTCCATTCCCTTGTAAACCGGCATATTCGCAACTACATTAGAAACCTCATTCTGCTTGGCCTCGTTAAGAAGGCGTTTCGGCTCAATGCCGACCTGGATCATTTTGTTTCCCGCTTCATTCCAGGTGATCGCATACATCATTTCTTTAGCCTCGGAGGTATTCGGCGTAACGTCCTGGCACATGGTAAGCTTCTTATCCTTAAGCATTGGTTTAAAATATGCCATCTGCTCTCCGGAATCAAAGCTATAACCAAAATATTTTGGCACCGAACCGCTGTAAATATAACCTTTTGTGTCAAACAAATGTATCTCATCCACAGATATCAACGCCGCAATCTTCTGTAACTCGTCGACATCATATTCTACCTCTGGTTTTGCATCGATAATATAAGAAACCGCCTTAGCTCTTACTATATAATCGTCTTTCAGCGATTTGATAAGCGCTTCTTCACTCGCATCATTTTTATCGAGTACGGTGATAACACGATCCAGAAGTACTTTTGACGTCCGGTCTGAGTTTTTGTCATTAACATACTTTAGAATAAATCCTTCCAACAATAACGCCGCAGCGATTATCGTGATGGCAAGAATTATAAGTTTTCTCTTTTTCATATCATAAGTTTTTTCCGATATCCTCCAGTTCTTTCAATGAATTTTCATCTTTCGCAAGATCTGTTTTTTCACTGGCATAATATGATTTCTGAAAAAGCATATCCCATGACAGATAATCAGCCATGCAGTCGAACTGTTTGTTGATCAGCTCATACTGTATGCTGTCTACCGGTGAACCTCCAACAGCAATCACACCGACTTTCTTGTTTTTCAACTGCAGTCCACGGCAATAGCATTTGTCGATCACAAGCTTCAGCTGCGCCGACATCCCCCACCAATATACAGGTGTTGTAAAGAGAATCATATCAGCTGCTGCAATCTTATCAATTGTTGGATTTGTATCATCATTATCTACACATCCCTTATGGCATTGACAGGCACCACAACCCTTGCACGGAGCTATCTGCAGTTTATCCGGCTCGATTACTTCAATTTCATTCTTCTCAGAAGCACCTTTTATAAATGCATTGATTGCTGTTAATGTATTTCCTTTTCTGGCGCTTCCATTAATAATTATAATTTTCATATACGTCCTCCCGTTTTTTACAATTTTATATGCTATGATGATTATATCATTCCTATAATGAATTGTATCATAAAAACGAAATTTGTCAGTCCATATAGTTCTGAATCGCATTTTGCAGGTACTCTTTATACTGCTGCCGTACATCTTCCGGACCAACAATCCGCATCCCGGATCCGATGCCGGTAATCCAGCCAAAAAACTGTGAGCTTACCGCCACTGGCACTCTGGCTCTGAAATGATCCTCTCCATGAGGACACATCCATACATCATGACCAAAACGATCAATCACAACACCGGCCAGTTCATTTCTGCATTCCAATGTAACTTCCGCATCGACACCGCCATACATACCAAACGTTTTCTTGGCAAATGCAGCCAGATCAAAATTTTTGAAGGACTCTTCTCCTTTACGATCAGCCTCCATAATCTCCGTATCCCGCATTTTATCAACACGATAATGTTTGATGATTCCGGCTGCTGCATCATAAGCAACCAAATAGTAGTTTTCATCATCCCATGTCAATGCCCACGGACTGACAACATAGAAAGCGCCATTCTTTTTAAATTTCAGCTCCTTCTTAACTGTCCACTCCGCATAATGGAATTTGATCTGTTTATTCTCATAAATAGCCGTGTGAATATAATCTACGTTATAATACACCGTTTCATTCTCTGTCTTTGGCCGGTTTACGATGAATACATATCTGGAAAGCATTTCGGCATCTGTCTTACAGCAAAGCTTCTCCAGTTTCTGTATCAATTCCTTGGATTTCTTTTCTGTGATAAATTTAGAAGACTGAACCGCATCCACCAGGAGCTTCAACTCCGGCAGTTCAAAATCCCTGGTACCAATATAATAGCCCGGGCACTTGCCTTTCTTCTGCTGAATATCCAGTCCGAATTTTTCAAGGATTTCCATCTCTGTATAAATTGTTCTTCGGTCCGTACTGATCCCATATTCCTGATCCAGAATCGTGCATAACTCCGATGCATTTAACATATGTTCATCATCGGTACGTTCCAACAGGATTTCCATCAGATATAACGTACGGAGCTTCTGATCAAAAGAAGCCATCGTGGTTACCTCCACTTTCTGTCTCACCTTTTTCCAGTGAAACATTCTATATGCTTTGTATCTGTTTTTACATTTACCACTCTTCACATTTAATATCACTTATCTGCTCGATTGGAATAATTGTTTGATCCGTCGTAATGATGGTATGCTCGTATTCGTCTATCTTTTTTACAATACCAGAGCACGTAACATAGGAGCCGCCTGCTTTTTTTGCATCGGGAATAAAATAAGTTATCGATACTTTCTGTTCTATACCGATATTATTTCTGATTATATTGATTTTTTCATTCAGCTGAGCAATCGCTTCCTCGCTCAGTTCCAATCTTTCATCGGTTAATCTTGCTGTTTCCTTTATCGCAGCATCATGTCCGGTCAAGGCTGCAAAAGGAGCAAATTGCGCTGCCCGATCCCGAAGTGGCATTTGCGGATGATTCTTAGAGACCGGATGTGGCAAATTGATGATATCTTCATAAGAATTATTTTGCATCCTCTTCCAACTCCTTTACGCCTTATGTCCGCCAATCTGTTCATTTCTGTCCCTGGCAGTTGCACCTTCCTGAAGATTCATCCCCTTCAGCACAGCGTTTTTTCCAAATTTCTTTTTGATACTGAGCATTGCTTCCTGCATACGTTTTTCGCGATCCAGCGCAGCCTCTTCCTCTTCCTGCTTTTTCCTTTGCGCCTCATAATCCGCAAAAAGATCCAGCTGCTCATACACTTCTTCTTTCTTTACTGAACTTTCATCCACAAGCCTGTTCGCTGTGATATTGATTCTTCTGATAAGCAGGTTTCTGTCAACGATCCTGTCATATAACTCTATTACTGCATCCGTTATCAGTTTTGTTGAGGAAGTCTGCCGTTTCAGATTGGTAGTTCCATGTGCGTGTTTCGGAATTCTTCTTCCATAACGGTCAATCGTAACCTCTCCATGATACTGCTTTCTCCTGTCGGCATTGTTCAGATTCTCAATATCATAACCAACTGTTAACACGATCTGATCCGTCACAAGCTTCTTATCCACCAAATCCAAAACCATCTGGTCCGTCATCTCTTTGACGACTAATTTTGCTTTTTCAAAATCATAAGGGCAATGAAG
>ERZ1034984.371-NODE-371-length-51053-cov-8.326542_pt1 | contig 51053 bp, 43 predicted proteins | sample MGYA00520589_ERZ1034984 | MGnify/ENA primary metagenome ERZ1034984 (study PRJEB33766, sample SAMN09781790) | gut metagenome | biome: gut microbiome | host: Homo sapiens | place: Madagascar | study: EMG produced TPA metagenomics assembly of the PRJNA485056 data set...
AATCGGACGGGTGCCTCCAAAAATGGTTGGCGGGGCTTTTGTTACAGCCCCTTTGCGTTAGGCGTTGAAGTGCGCGGCCGATGACGGTCTCGTTGACGTCAAGGAACCTAGTACACCATACCCATGGCGGCGCGGACCTCGTCGAGGGTGGCGTCGGCGATCTCGTTGGCGCGCTTGTTGCCCTCGTGGATGACGTCCTTGATGTAGTCGAGGTCCTGCTCATAGGCGCGACGGCGCTCGCGGATGGGGGCGAGGTAGCCGTTGACGGCCTCGGTGACGTACTTCTTGAGGGTGCCCGAGCCGCCGTCACCGATTTCCTCGGCGATCTCGGTCTCCTTGCGGCCGGTGCACAGCGCCGCGGTCGTAAGGAGGGCCGACACGCCGGGGCGGTTCTCCTTGTCGAAGTAGATGTTGCGGTCGGCATCGGTCGTGGATTTCTTGATGCGCTTGGCCGTCTCTTCCTCGGTCATGGACAGGGAGATGGCGTTGCCGTAGGACTTGCTCATCTTGCGGCCGTCGAGACCAGGAATCTCGATGGCGTCAGTGAGCAGCGCCTCGGGCTCGGGGAAGACCTGGCCGTAACGCTCGTTGAACCTGCGTGCGACAAGGCGCGTGGCCTCGATGTGGGGCAGCTGGTCCTTGCCCACGGGCACGACGTTGCCCTTGCAGAACAGGATATCGCAGGCCTGATGGATGGGGTAGGTGAGCAGAAGGCCGGTGAGCGCGTGGCCCGAGGCCTCCATCTCGGCCTTGACGGTGGGGTTGCGCTGCAGCTCAGCCTCGGTCACAAGCGACAGGAAGGGGAGCATAAGCTGGTTGCACGCTGCGATGGCCGAGTGCGTGTAAATGGGCGTCTTGACGGGGTCGATGCCGCAGGCCAGGTAGTCCATGACCATGTTGTACACGTTGTCCTGGATGTTGGCCGTGGTGTCGCGGTCGGTGATGACCTGGTAGTCGGCGATGAGCACCATCGTGTTGACGCCCATGTTCTGCAGGCGCACGCGCTCGCGGATGGTGCCGAAGTAGTGGCCCAGGTGCAGACGGCCCGTGGGGCGGTCGCCCGTGAGCATGCGGTAGTTCTCGGGGTGCAGGGCAAGGTCTTCCTTGATCTGGTTGCTGCGCTTGAGGCTTGCCTCGAAGCTGCCTTCGTTAGCCATGCGATAGCTCCTCATCACTTGGAGTCTGACAGTCTCGTGTGCGGGCAGACTGCCCGTGTTTACAGGGTTTTCATAATAGACCATTACAACCATCAAGAGGACTTGTAGAATCCCAAATGTTGGCAATGCGGCGTATACGCCACAAGACAGGCGGCCATTGGGCGCCGGGAGGCAAGACGACATGTATGACGCACCGCTCTCTTTGAGCGAGGAACTGGCAGCCCAGATTGCCGACGACTACGCTCACGGCCGTGTGAGCCCGTGGCGCTGTCCTGACGCCGCGGCCCTGCGGCGCGTTCCCGCCACGCGCGACGAGCAGACGCTCATGCGCCCCGCTTTTGTCCGCGACATCGAAAAGACGCTCAATGTGCCTGCGTACAACCGCTATGCCGGCAAGACGCAGGTCTTCTCGTTTCGCCAGAACGACGACATCACACGCCGCGGTCAGCATGTGCAGCTCGTGAGCCGCATCGCCCGCGATATCGCACGTCCCCTGGGCCTCAACCTCGACCTTGTCGAGGCCATAGCCCTTGCCCACGACATCGGCCACACGCCCTTCGGCCACGCCGGCGAGCGCTGCCTTGACGAGGTGTATCACGCGCGCACCGGCCTGCACTTTGCGCACAACGTTCACAGTGTCGAGGTCATGGACCGCATTTACGGGCGCAACCTCACGCTGCAGACTCTCGACGGGGCTCTCTGCCACAACGGCGAGTACGAGCGACGTGTGTTGCGCACCTCGGGTCTTTCCAGCTTTGCCGAGCTTGACGAGACAATCCGTGCCTGCCATGAGAAGGGGCGCGACTTCATCCACACGCTTGCGCCCGCCACGCTTGAAGGCTGCGTCGTGCGGGTGTCCGACATCATCGCCTACGTGGGCAAGGACCGCCAAGACGCCGAGCTCGCCGGCCTGCTCGATTCCGATGCGCCGTTCAGGACGGGCGGCGTGGGTGCGTACAACTCATGGGTCATTGCCGCCCTCACGGTCGACATCGTGGAGAACTCCTACGGCAAGGACCACATCGAACTCTCGCAGGAGGCCTTCGATGAGCTGGCGGCCGCCAAGCGCGAGAATTACCAGCTCATTTACGAGACGCCTTCGGTGGGAGGGGAGTGCGAGGGGTTGATTGCCCCACGTTTCGAAGCCCTCTTCGCACGCCTGCTCGACGACCTTGTCTCGGGCGACGAGACAAGCCCTATCTTCGCCCATCATGTCGTGCCGGTCCGCCGCCATGCGGGGTACTATAGCCACGACTACGACTGGCAAAGCGCACCCGAGCAAACGGTCATGGACTTCATCGCCTCGATGACCGACGACTACTTCACTGCGCTCTATGAGCGTCTCTTCCCTGATGAACTGGGGAAAACGCCCCGTCGCAGCTACTTCAGTGATTTGTAACGTTTTCTAACAACTCTGTGATTCGACCAAGGAACACCAGGCACATGCAGACATTGTTTACAGCAAACGAGGAGCGTCGCGTCAACGCCAATGCGCCCCTGGCGGTGCGTGTGCGCCCCAAGACGCTCGATGAATACTGCGGGCAGGCCGATGCCGTGGGCCCGGGGACATGGCTGCGCCGCGCCATCGAGCACGACACGTTGAGCTCGGTCATCCTCTTTGGCCCGGCCGGCACAGGCAAGACCACGCTGGCCCGCATCATCGCCCATACCACGCGCGCCGAGTTCGTGGAGGTGTCGGCTGTCACCGGCACAGTGAAGGACCTGCGCGAGCAAATCGACGCGGCAAAGAGCCGTCTCGTCATCAACGGCCGTCGCACCATCCTGTTCGTCGACGAGATCCACCGTTTCAACCGCGGCCAGCAAGACGCTCTGCTCCACGCCGTGGAGGACCGCGTCGTCGTGCTTGTGGGTGCCACCACGGAGAACCCGTTCTTTGAGGTGAACCAGGCGCTTCTGTCTCGTTCGCGCGTGGTCGAGCTCCACAGCCTCACCAACGAGGACATCTCCTCCATCTGCCGTCACGCCCTGACAAGCCCGGATGGCCTTGCGGGTAAATACACGCTTGACGACGAGGCCCTGGCGCGTGTGTGCCTGCTTGCGGGCGGCGACGCCCGAAGCGCCCTCACCACGCTCGAGCTCGCCTGCGAGCTTGCAGGTGCGCATGGCGCGAGCGGGGGCGACGGCCCCATCGCGGTGAGCGCAGAGGATGTGGACCAGGCGACCCCCACGCGCGCTCAGCGCTACGACAAGGGCGGCGACGAGCATTACGACGTAGTCTCCGCCTTCATCAAGTCGATGCGTGGCTCCGACCCGGACGCCGCCCTGTATTACCTGGCGCGCATGCTCGAAGGAGGGGAGGACCCCAAGTTCATCGCCCGGCGCATCTTCATCTCTGCCAGCGAGGATGTGGGCAACGCCGACCCGCAGGCAATCCTCGTGGCCGAGGCCGCCTTCAAGGCGTGCGAGGTCATCGGAATGCCCGAATGTCGCATCAACCTCGCGCAGGCTGCCGTGTACATGGCCCTTGCGCCCAAGAGCAACGCGAGTTACAAGGGTCTCGCACGTGCCTTCAAAGACGTTCGCGAGGCGCCCGCCCGTGCCGTCCCCAACCATTTGCGCGACCGGCACCGTCCTGGCAGCGAGAACTACGGCGACTACATTTACCCACATGACTATCCCGGCCATTGGGTGGCGCAGCAGTACCTGCCCGACGGCCTTGAGCGCGGGTGCTTCTACGAGCCGGGTCAAATCGGCTGGGAGCAGTACCGTTGGGAGTACGCCAGGCGCAGCGTTGATGGGCAGCTTTTGTTGGGAGGCTCGCCTCAGGGCGAGCAGGGCGTATAGTTGTGCGCCAACTAGGGCATGATGCATAGGGTTTGTCCCGTAACCGAAAGGGGCTTTGTATGCCAACCATTCTTACCGTAGCGCTCGTCGTCCTTGTCGTGGCCCTTGTTTGGCTCGCGGTTGAGGTCGCCCTCACTGTGCGCGGCGCGCGTCCCTGCATCGACGCCTTCAAGAAGGCTGCCGACGACCTGGGGCCGGTCGTTGCTTCCGCCGGCGAGGTCGTGGAGCAGGCCAAGCCTGTCGTCGCGAAGCTTGACGCCGTGCTTGAGCAGGCCCAGCCTGCCGTGGTGCAGGTGGAGCCTGTGCTCCGCCAGACTGCCGGTGCCATCGGCGCCCTCTCCGACGATCTCGTCCGTCTCGATGCCATCTTGGGCGACGTATCCCGCGCCACGAACGTGGCCGGCAATGCTGCCAGTGTCGTCAACGACGCCGCCGGCAGCATCGCGCAGCGCGCGAAGTCGGCATTCGGACGTCGCCTGGGGCATCGCGCCGAGGGCCTCTCCGAAGGCGGGCATACAAGCCACGAGGCCGATGTGACCGACGGGTCTGCCTGCGATTCCGACGCCGACGTGCAGACGTCTTGCGACGAGCCCCTCGAGGCAGTTCCTCAGATCGAGGTTGCACGCAAGGAAGCCGGCTACTTCACCTATCCTGACAACGATTAAGGCCCGAGGAGCATCATGACTGATCCCAAGCACAGTGTAGAAACCGAGTTGACGGCCCTGGAAGTACCCGCGCAAAGCGACTACGCACGCGTCGTTCGTATGACCGCTGCCAACCTCGCCACCCTGGCCGGGTTTGGCATCGAGGAAGTCGACGACGTGCGCATGGCCGCCGAGGAGGCCTTCATCTACTCGCTTGCCACGAACCCTGGCGAGCGCCTCTCGATTCGTTTTGCCGTGTCGGGCCGCCGTCTTTCGATGGACTTCGTGCTCGGCCACGACTGGCGCGCCGACGACCCCGACGAGCCCGCGCTTGCCTACTCGGCGCTCATCCTGCAGGCCATGTGCGACGTCTATGAGATTTCCGACGAGCCCGACATCACCCTTCACCTCGAAAAAGAAGCCGGGGATGCCAATGGCCGCTGATTCAAGGGGATCCCACAAGCTCGCCTGGGATAAGGAGCGTACCCGTGAGCTCTTCGCCCGATACAAGGACAAAGGCGACATGGCGGCGCGCGACCAGCTCATCGTCAACCATCTCAACCTTGTGCGTTTTCTTGCCGCGAAGTTCGCAAACCGCGGCGAGCCGCTCGACGATCTCGTGCAGGTAGGCACCATCGGCCTCATCAAGGCAATCGACCGCTTCGAGCCGGAGCGCGGCCTTGAGTTCACCACTTATGCCACGCCCACCATTCTCGGCGAGATTAAGCGTCACTTCCGCGACAAGGGCTGGTCGGTACGCGTGCCGCGCCGCCTGCAGGAGCTCTCTGCAAAGGTGAACCAGGCCAATGAGGCCCTCACCCAGCGCAACCAGCGTACGCCCTCCGTCGAGGAGATTGCCAATTACCTGGACGTTTCCGTCGACGAGGTGCTCGAGGCCATGGAGTCTTCCGAGGCCTACGCGAGCGTGCCCTTGGAGTCCCCCGGCTCTGGCGACGACGACGCGCCCTCGATCATCGACCGCTTCGGCGCTGTCGACACCGACCTCGCCTCGCTTGACGACAAGATGGTCCTCTCAGGGGCCCTTGCCAAGCTCGAGCCCAATGAGCGCGCCCTTGTCGAGATGCGCTTCGTCGAGGGGCTCACTCAGTCCCAGATTGCGGAGCGCATGGGCATGAGTCAGGTGCAGGTTTCAAGGCTTTTGCACAAGACGCTTGAACGCATGCGCAAAGATATCGACCCTTCGGCGTAAGATACGTCAATCTCTGATTTGTCGGCCACACGCCGCTACCGTGTAAGCAAAGGAGTTTCCCTTGAAGTCCGCCGAGATTCGCGAGCTCTTCCTGTCCTTCTTCGAAGAGAAGGGCTGCCGCCGCGTCCAGTCGTCGTCGCTCATCCCCGACGACCCGTCGCTGCTGCTTTCCAACGCAGGCATGAACCAGTTCAAGCAGTACTACCTTGGCAAGAAGACCATGGCCGAGATCGGCGCCTGCTCTTGCCAGAAGTGCCTGCGCACCAATGACATCGACAACATCGGCAAGGACGGCCGCCACCTCTCCTTCTTCGAGATGCTGGGCAACTTCGGCTTCGGCGGCTACACCAAGCGCCAGGCCTGCGAGTGGGCCTTCGAGTTCATCACCTCGCCCAAGTACCTGGGCCTGCCGCTCGACAAGCTCTACTTCACCATCTTTACCGATGACGACGACGCTCATGACATCTGGAGGAGCCTCGGCGTGCCTGAGGATCACATCTCCCGCCTGGGCGAGGACGACAACTTCTGGGCCGCTGGCCCCACCGGTCCTTGCGGCCCGTGCTCGGAGATCTACTATGACCAGGGCCCCGAAGTCGGCTGCGGCAGCCCCGACTGCGCGCCCGGCTGCGACTGCGACCGTTACCTGGAGTTCTGGAACTTGGTGTTCACCCAGTACGACCGCCAGGAGGACGGCTCCATGCCTGAGCTGCCCCACCGCAACATCGACACGGGCATGGGCCTTGAGCGCATCACGGCCATCATGCAGGGCAAGTCGGCCAACTACGACGGCGACCTCATGCACAGCCTCATTGAGCTGGGCGAGCGCCTCACCGGCAAGAAGTACGGCGAGGACCCCAAGTCTGACATGAGCCTGCGCATCCTTGCCGACCACTCTCGCGCCGTCACGTTCATGATCGGCGACGGCATCCTGCCCTCCAACGAGGGTCGCGGCTACGTCCTTCGCCGCCTGCTGCGCCGCGCTGTCTACCATGCGCGCATGCTCGGCGTCGAGGGCACCTTCATGGCCAACTACATCGACGAGGTCATCGCCGCGATGGGTTCCGCCTACCCCGAGATTGCGCAGAACTCCGAGCTCATCCACCGTATCGTCAAGTCTGAGGAGGAGCGCTTCTCCTCGACGCTGCGCACCGGCCAGTCCTACCTCGACGAGGTCCTTGCCGACCTCGAGGCCGGCGCCCAGGTGCCCGGCGCCATCGCCTTCAAGCTGCATGACACCTACGGCTTCCCGATTGACCTCACCGTCGAGATCGCCGAGGCTGCCGGCCACACCGTCGACCTCGAGGGCTTCAAGGTCGAGATGGATGCCCAGCGTCAGCGCGCCCGCTCGCAGGTGAAGGACGTCGTGTGGGGCAAGTTCGACACCGTGTGGGTGGCCCTTGCCGATAAGTTCAAATCTGACGAGTTCGTGGGCTACACCGAGGACTCCTGCGACACCGTCGTGCGCGCCCTCGTTGCCGACGAGAAGAGCGTCGAGAGCGCAAGCGCCGGCAACAAGGTCGACGTCCTGCTCGAGCGCACCCCCTTCTACGCTGAGAAGGGTGGCCAGTGCGGCGACACCGGCTTCATCGAGGCCGACGGCTTCAAGCTCCAGGTTCTGGGCACCACCTATGCCGAGAAGGTCCTCACCGTCCATCACTGCCAGGTGCTCAACGGCACCGTCAACGCCGGTGACGAGTGCACCGCCGCCATCGACACGATGGCCCGCGCCCGCATCTCCCGCAACCACACCGCCACGCACATCCTGCACGCCGCCCTGCGCCAGGTGCTCGGCACCCATGTCAACCAGGCCGGCTCGCTCGTGGAGCCTTCGCGTTTGCGCTTCGACTTCACACACTTCCAGGCTGTGAGCGCCGCCGAGCTTGCCGAGGTCGAGCGCATCGCCAACGAGAAGATCATGGCCGCCCTGCCTGTGACCACGCGTGTCATGAGCATTGACGAGGCCCGCGCCAGCGGCGCCACCGCGCTTTTCGGTGAGAAGTACGGCTCCGAGGTGCGCGTCGTCGACGTCGAGGGATTCTCCCGCGAGCTGTGCGGCGGCACGCATGTGGCCAACTCCGCCGAGTGCGGCCTGCTCAAGATCGTCTCCGAGGGTTCCGTCGCAGCCAACGTGCGCCGCATCGAGGCTGTGACCTCCTTCGACGCTCTTGCCTTCCTCAACGAGCAGCAGGCCAGCCTCAAGGCTGCCGCCGACCTGCTCAAGGTCACTCCTGGCGAGGTTGTGAAGCGCGTTGAGGACAACCTTGCCACCATCAAGCAGTTCGAGGACGCCGAGAAGAAGGCCAAGGCCGCCTCTGTGGCCGCCATGGTTGACGAGGCACTTGCCGGCGTGATCGACGCTGGCTACCCCGTATGCGTCGCCCGTTTCGACGGTCTTGACGCCGAGGGCCTGCGCAGCGAGTGGGACCTCGTGCGCGGCAAGCTTTCCGCTCCCGGTGCCTGCGTCTTTGCTAGCGTCAACGAGTCCGGCGCCCCCATCCTGCTCGCCGCAGGCAGCGACGAGGCCGTTGAGGCGGGCTTCAACGCCGGCAAGGTCATCAAGACTATCTCTCATGCCATCAAGGGCGGCGGCGGCGGTCGTCCCCAGATGGCCCAGGCCGGCGGCAAGGACGCCGCAGGCATCGACGAGGCCCTGAAGCTCGCCCGCGAGCTCTTCACGGCAGGCAACTAGCTTTGCAGGCCCTCGCGCTCGACATAGGTGACGCTCGCGTGGGCGTGGCGTGCGGCAGCACGCGCACTGGCATCGCAATGCCTGTGCGCGTGCTGCCTGCGCACGAGGTCTTCTCCCATGCGCCCAGTTTCAGGCGTGTGGTGGAAGACCACGAGCCCGACGTCCTTGTGGTGGGCAGGCCGCTCACCATGCAGGGCGAACCTGGCCCCCAGGCCCAGAAGCTCACCGAGATCGGCCAGCAAATCGCACAGCGCCTCGGTCTCGAGGTCGAGTTCGTCGACGAGCGCCTCACTTCCAGCGAGGCCAAGCGCATCCTGCGCGAGCAGGGTCTCAACGAGAAGCAGATGCGCGGCAAGGTCGACAGTGTGGCAGCCTCCCTGTTCCTGCAGGTATGGCTTGATGTCAAGAAGAACGACACGATGGGAATCGCATGAGCCTTCAACCGTTTGATCCCTCCTCGCTGAAGGACAATGCGTCCACGGGGTCCGGCATTGCGAACAACGCGCAACCCATGGAGCGCATAAAGACCTCGTACTCCGACGAAGCGACGCGTAAGCGCCATGCTCCGCATAAGGGCATGCCCCTCAAGGTCGCGTTCATCGGCCTTGTGTGCTTCTTTGCCGTCGTGGTCGTCATCGTGGTCGTCAACGCTTCGCAGTGCTCCGAGAAAATTGCCGTTATCGAGCAGGAGCAGGCCGAGACCACGGTCGACATTCCCAACGGCTACGGCACGGGCGACATCTCGCGCCTGCTGCGCGACGAGGGCGTCATTGCCTCCACGACGGCCTTCATCCAGGCTGTTGCCGCCCAGGGTGCCGAGGGTGCGCTTCAGGCGGGCACCTATACCTTTATGAAGGGTATGACGTACGAGCAGATCGTCTCCATGCTCGTCGCGGGTACGGCTGCGTCGGGTGTGTCCATCACCATCCCCGAAGGCTTCACGGTGGCCCAGACGGCACAGCGCTTTGCCGACACGTTTGGCTTCTCCTACGACGACTTCATGGCGCAGGCCAAGGCGTCCAACTATGTGGGCGAGTTCACGTTCCTCAACGGTGCGTACAACAACTCGCTTGAGGGCTTCCTGTTCCCCAAGACGTATACCTTTGAGGACGAGGTTACACCTGACATCGCCATCCGCACGATGCTCAAGCAGTTCCAGGTTGAGACGGCGGGCATCGACTGGAGCCATGTCGGCCAAGGTAACACCGTACTGTCGGAGTACCAGGTTGTCTGCATGGCCTCGCTCATCGAGCGTGAGACCGCTGTTGAGGCCGAGCGCCCCAACGTCGCCTCGGTCATCTACAACCGCCTCAACGCCGGTTGGTACCTGCAGATCGACGCCGCCATCGCCTATGCGCTCAACAAGGCCGACCTGCTCACCTACGCTGACCTCGAGGTTGACTCGCCCTACAACACCTACACCAACCTCGGCCTTATTCCTGGTCCCATCTGCTCGCCCTCGCTGTCTTCCATCAACGCGGTCATCAACGCCGCTCAGACTGACTACTACTTCTACGTCGCGTCTGCTGCTCTTGATGGCACGCATGTGTTCTGCACCAACGAGGACGAGTTCAACGAGGCCCGCAACGAGTACAACGCCGCTGCCGGCATCGTAGGGTAGGCCATGGGTATCATCGCCCCGCAGCGCTACGTAACCTCGATAGACGTCGTCGACCTTGACGACCTCAAGCGCTGCGGGGTGCGTGGTTTGCTGCTCGACCGAGACAACACGGTTATCCCGCGTACCACAGGCGTCGCTCCGCAGGAGGTCGAAGCCTGGATGCGCAGGGCTCGTGAGCTTGGCTTCAAGATTTGCTTTGTCTCGAACAACGACTACGAGCGTGTGGAGCCCACCGCGCGTCTTTTCGAGGCGGGCCTTGTCGCAAAGGCTCACAAGCCTCGTCCCGGCGGGCTCCTTCAGGCGGCACGTGACATGGGTCTGACGCCTCAGGAATGTTTCGTCATCGGCGATCAGCTCTACACTGACATCTTCGGTGCAAAGCTTGCTCGCATGCGCCACGCTCTCGTGGTGCCGCAGTGCAGCCAGGACCTGTGGTATTCGCCGCCCATGCGCGCTATGGAGCGCATGCTTCTCCATGGTCTCAAGCCCGCAAGCACCTGGGAGCCCCTCACGTGCTAGAGATTCTTGCGGCCGTCTTGCTTTCCTCGGCGTTTCTCGGCGTGCTTCTGTGGGCTGCGGTGTCGGACGCCCGCACCCGCCGCATTCCCAATGCCAGCGTCGCATTCCTTGCGCTGTTGGGGCTGGCTGGCAATATGACGCCGCTGCTTGGCATGGATCTGCCGTATGTTCAGGGGTTGAAATCCTGTGCCGTCGTTGCGCTTGGCGTGACGGCGGCATTTTTGGCTTTCGAGGCCATATGGCGGGCCGTGTCTGGCCGCGGTGCCGGGCTGGGTATGGGCGACATCAAGCTCATCGGTGCCGCTGCGCTCACCCTTGGTGCCTGGGTTTTGCCATGCGTTGCCGTGGCGTGTGTGCTCGCCTCCGTGGTGGAGACGCTGCGCGGCAACAAGGCGTTCGCCTTCGGTCCGTATTTGTGCACGACCTTTGCAGTTTGCTTCTTATACCTCGCCCTTTTCACGTAAGGTATGCGCACGGCTTGATGATGGTAGAATCTCCCGTGGAAGACGACGCATGAGACGGACGAGCATGAACAGTGATTTTGCATGACTGACAAGCCTGAAAACGAGGCAGGGTATACGCGCCATGTGGGCTGCGACCATATCTTTTTCATCGGCTTCCTCGGAGCAGGCAAGTCCACGGTCGCGCGTAACCTGGGCAGGTTGTTCAATCGTCGCCATCTCGACACCGACCGCATGGTGGTGCATCGCGAGCAGAAGAGCGTCGCCGAGATTTTCCAGACGACAGGCGAGGCTCATTTTCGCGAGCTCGAGCGTGTGGCGCTCGAGAGGCTCTCGCATGAGAAGAGCTGCCTGGTTTCGTGCGGTGGCGGCATTATCGAGCGTGCCGATAACGTCGAGCTCATGCGCTCCATGGGCAAGGTCGTCTTCCTTGACCTCGACCTCGATGACGCACTCGGACACATAACCCACCCTGAGATTCGCCCTGATTTGGGTGATTATGAGCATGCCAAAGCGCTGCTTGCACACAGGCTTCCCTTGTATCAAGCTGCTGCCGATTACACCGTGGACATCCGCGGGTTGTCGTTTTCCGACGTCGCCTACAAGGTGGGCGGTCTTTTGTACGAAGAGGGGCTCCTGTAGCCTTCCGTCGCATTTTTTGGCGTACCTGAGAGAAAGGTGTCTCACATGTCCGTTCAAGACAGGATTGCCAAGATTCGCAACCTTATGGAGCAGCGCGGCTATGACGCTCTCGTGCTGCGCAACAATGCCGACCTGCGCTGGCTCACGGGCGCGGCGCGCGTCTTTGACTTTGAGAACGCGCACACTGCCTTTATCACGCAGAACGATCTTTTCTTCCATACCGACTCGCGCTACTACAACACGTTCCTCGAGGCACTCGGTCCCGACACGCCGTGGAAGTTCGACATGGACCTGTGCGGCATGGGGTCCTGGGTCGCGCGCCATGCTCTGCAGGCCCATGTGGCATCTGGCGTCATCTGCGTCGAGGACACCATCACGCTTGCGCAGGCCTCTGAGCTGCGTCGCGCCTTCGAGGATCGCTCGCTTGCCCCGCGCTTTGCCCAGCTCCACGACGACATCATCAAGCTTCGCGCCGTCAAGGACGACGAGGAGATCGAGCTCATGCGTCGTGCCCAGAAGGTGACCGACGAGGCCTTCACGTACATGTGCGGCATCATTCGGCCCGGTCTCACCGAGATGGAGCTGCGCGTGGAGCTCGACAACTACATGCTCAGCCATGGCGGAGACGCGCTTGCGTTTGATACCATCCTTGCCAGCGGTCCCAACTCTGCCAACCCCCATGCAAGGCCGGGCGCCCGCATGGTGCAGGAGGGCGACTTCGTGCTGATGGATTACGGCGCGGGCCTGGGCGATTACCGTTCCGACATGACGCGCACCGTGGTGGTGGGCCAGCCCAGCCCCAAGCAGCTTGAGATCTACAACACCGTGCGCCGTGCCCACGAGGCGTGTGCGGCGGCTATCCGTCCCGGCGTGAAGTGCCGCGAGGTACACGAGCTTGCCGTCAAGATCATCGCCGAGGCTGGCTATGGCGATTACTTTGCGCACGGCCTCGGTCACGGTGTGGGCATCGACATCCACGAGCTCCCCCGCACGAGTCGCACGACGACCGACGTGTACGAGCCCGGTATGGTATGTACTGTTGAACCTGGCATTTACCTGCCCGGTTGGGGTGGCGTGCGCCTTGAGGACTACGGCGTGGTCACCGAGGGGGGCTTCGAGCCCTTCACTGCGTCCACCCACGACCTCATCGTCATCGACCTCTAGGCGTTCTCGACGCTCGATTTCGTCGCACGCGGGGGTCATGCCCTTCCGTTTCGACATGCCTCATGGGCCTCCTCAGTGCGGCGCATCTGTCTTGAGTGTAGGGAGAGCGTGCGTGTTTGGGCATGGGGTATTGTGCGCCTCGGGCCACCTGAGATATGATTCGAAAGTTATTGAGAGTCCGGTAATCGTGCCGGGCATAGTGCGAGCGAAAGGCAAACCTGTGGCTACTCTGGGTATTACTGATCTGAAGGCCGGTCTGGGCGTCAACATCAATGGCAAGGACTGCATTGTTCTCGAGGCCCAGCATGTCAAGCCGGGCAAGGGCAACACCTACGTCCGCACCAAGTACAAGGACATCCGCACCGGTCGCGTGAACGAGCAGAACTTCCAGCAGTCCGCCAAGTTCGAGAGCGTTCGCATGGAGACTCGCGAGATGCAGTATCTCTACAGCGATGGCGACAACTTCTGGTTCATGGACAACGACTCCTATGAGCAGATTCCCGTTGAGGTTGCCACTGTGGGCGACGACGCCAAGTGGCTCAAGGAGAACGACATCTGCCTGATGCAGTACGCCAACGGCGTGCTCTACGCTGTTCAGCCCCCCATGTTCATCGAGGTCGAGATCACCGAGACCGAGCCTGGCTTCAAGGGTGACACTGTCCAGTCCGGCACCAAGCCCGCTGTCGTTGAGACCGGCGCCACTGTTCAGGTTCCCATGTTTGTCAACGTGGGCGACCGCATCAAGGTTGACACCCGCGAGGCCAAGTACATCTCTCGCGTCTAGTCTTCCGAGCTGGGTTTCTTTCCCATCTGAGGCTTACAAAGAAGCCCCCGTTTGCATTGAAGCAAGCGGGGGCTTCTTACGTTTGAAACCGACGAGCGAAGAAGGGCCAATCCGTGTTTTGGCAGAGCCCTTTAGTGCAGCGAGGTACCTACGAGCACAGTCTCAGGGCGTAGGGTCACGCCGAACCTGTCGAACACGCCGTCCTTCACTGCCTGTGCAAGTTCGACGACGTCGGCGCTCGTGGCATGGCCGCGGTTGGTCATGGCAAGCGTGTGCAGGGTGCTCAGCGTGGCCTTCGAGGCCTCGCCGTGCACACCCCAACCCTTGTGGAAGCCTGCCTGGTCGATGAGCCAGGCGGCGGATGTCTTCACATGTGCGTCGTCATGCGCGGGGTAGAGAGGTGCACCCTCGGGCAGCTGCGCGGCAGCCTGGTCGCGCGTCAAGACGGGGTTGGTAAAGAACGAGCCGCTTGACCAGCGGTCATAGATGGGGAAAGGGCCCTCGGGATTGGGGTCTGCGACCATGCCCTTGCTTGCACGCACCTCATAGACCGAATCGCGAATTGCTCCGAGCTCCATCTCGCATCCTGTCTCACAGCTCAAGGCACGAGCGAGCTGTGCGTGGTCCACATGGTTGCGGGCTTGCTTGTGCAAGGTGAACTCGGCATCGAGGACAACCCAGCGCGGGGTGGCCGCCCAACGGCCGCCGTTTTGGCTCTCGTCCATGCTTCGGCGTAGCATGCTGGTGCGATATCCCAGACCGAGCTGGTCGCGGCTCACGACATCCACGACGCCCGTGGTGCGGTCGAGCAGCGTGGCGCTGGTGAGGCACGTGCCGATTTCCTGTCCGTAGGCGCCCAGATTCTGCATGACGGCGCTGCCGATCTGGCCAGGGATGCCGCTCAGCGCCTCAAGTCCTGCCAGGTCACGCTCCACGCACCAGCGTACAAAGTCGTCCCACACGCATCCCACGTTCACCTTGACGCGGACTCCATCGTCGCCGGTGCCGTTGGTCAAAGCCACGGGACCAGTGGTGTCGCAGGCACGAACGACGGTTCCCTCGAACACGTTGTCGCCAGCCAGCAGGTTTGAGCCACTGCCCACGACAACCAAAGGCGTCGCCTGCGCATCGGCCCGCGCGACGATTTGCGCAAGCTCGGTAGGGGAGGATGCGCTGCGGAAATCGGCGATGGGACCGCCGACCCTCAGGGTTGTAATGTTCTTGAACGCTGTTTCCATATGGCCCATGAGCCCTCCCAGTTGAACCTTCATCTAGCATGACCATAATAATCGAGGCTTCCTAGTGCATAGGACGTCAGGTTGTGGGAAGATGAGACAATCAAAGCTGAAAGGGGGCGATGTGATGATGACATGTGAGGATCGGTTGGCGGAAACGTTGCCGTCCAGTGCGAAAAAGGCCATCGAGGTCTTGGAACACGCGGGCAAGCAGGCCTACGTGGTGGGCGGTTTTGTGCGCGACGCCATCTTGGGTCGCCCCTGTCATGACGTCGACATCGCCACCGACGCACTCTGGTATCACACGCGCGAGCATTTTCTTGAAGCCGGCTACCGGGTGATTGAGACGGGCTCGGCCCATGGCACCGTCACCGTTCTCATCGACGGCGACCCCATCGAGATCACCACCTATCGCACCGACGGGACCTATACCGACCACCGCAGGCCCGATTCGGTGCGCTTTGTGAAGAACATCGAAGAAGACCTGGCTCGACGCGATTTCACGGTCAATGCCGTGGCCTGGAATCCGGCGCGTGGCCTCGTAGACCCCTTCGGGGGTGTAGCGGACATGGCTCGTGGGCTCATCCGTTGTGTCGGCGAGCCGTTTGGGCGCTTCGATGAGGACGCCCTGCGCATTATGCGCGGCGTGCGTTTCTCGGCACAGCTTTCCTTTGCGGTTGATGCCGCAACGGCGGCAGCTATCCATGCCACGGCACCCTCCCTTTCCTCAGTGGCGGTCGAGCGCATCGCCCAGGAATATGGCAAGATCGTCGAGGCTCCCTTTGCCGTCGATGCACTGCGGGCGTTTCCCGACGTGGCCGCAATGGCTGTTCCCCATGTGGCCCCCATGGTCGGCTTCGACCAAAAGAGTCGCTGGCACTGTTATGACGTATGGGAGCATTGCCTGCATGCGCTGGGCTTTTTGTCTGCCGATGCGCCTTCACCCCTGTGTCACGCCACACTGCTCCACGACATTGGCAAGCCCTCGTGTTTCGTTTTGGGCGAGGACGGCCGCGGTCACTTCTACGGGCATGAAGAGGCGGGGGCGCGCCTTCTGGTGGAGGATTATACGCGCTTGCGCTGGCCGGTAGGAGAAGTTCGCCTCATGGAGTACCTTGTGCATTATCACGACCGGCCCATCGAGGACAGCCCGCGAGGGATTCGTCGCGCTCTCGCACGTGCCAACAGGGTCCTCAACACCGGGGTTGATGGCGCGCATGAGGCTTTTTCGCTTCTGTTGCGTCTCAAACGTGCCGACACGCTTGCTCATGCCCATCGCGCCGTCCATAAGCGCATGAAGGAACTCGATCGCGTGCAGGCCCAGTACGAGGAAGAGCTTGAGCGCGGGTGCGCCTTCTGTGTTGCCGACCTGGCCATCGGAGGGGCTGACTTGCTTGAGATGGGCGTGGAGCGCGGCCCGCTTGTGGGCTATATCCTCAAGCGTCTCGTGCGCGAGGTCGTTGACGATGTCTTGCCCAACACGCCCGATGCGCTCCGGGCTCGTGCTAAAGCGTTTATGTAGTGTGCGTGCGGTGTGTTTGCGTAGATTGTTGGGAACACTGGCATCTTTGAGCGCTTGCGCATATACTAGACGAGTTGCAGATAGGCAGGCGGAACCTGCCGTATAGTTATGATTTGAAGGGATCTACTTCAGTGCCTAACATCAAGTCTCAGATCAAGCGTGACAAGCAGGCCGCCAAGGCTCGTCTCCGTAACCGCGCCGTTCGTTCCGAGCTCAAGACCGCTGTTCGCAGGGTTCAGGAGGCCGTTGCTGCTGGCAACGTCGAGGCCGCTAACGACGCCGTCAAGGTCTGCTACCACAAGATGGACAAGGCTGTCGCCAAGGGCGTCATCCACAAGAACCAGGCTTCCAACCGCAAGTCCGGCGTTGCCAAGCTTGTCAACAAGATTTCTGCCTAGTTCTTAAGAACAAGCATGTTGAAAGGGCGTCTGGCTTTGTGCCCGGCGCCCTTTTTTTATACCTGAGCCGAGACGTGAAACGGGTTGTATGGCTACCGACGACACTTCCCACATCAGAAACTTCTCCATTATCGCCCATATCGACCATGGCAAATCGACTGTGGCCGACCGCATCCTCGAGCAGACGAACACCGTGGCGCATCGCGACATGGAGGCTCAGCTGCTCGACTCGATGGATATCGAGCGCGAGCGTGGCATCACCATCAAGAGCCAGGCCGTGCGCGTGGAGTATATGGCCGACAATGGCGAGCGCTACCAGTTCAATCTCATCGACACCCCTGGTCACGTTGACTTCACCTACGAGGTGTCCCGTTCACTTGCCGCATGCGAGGGTGCAGTGCTCGTGGTTGACGCCACGCAGGGCGTCGAGGCGCAGACGGTGTCCAACGCTCTTCTCGCCATGAACGCCGGCCTTGAGATTCTTCCTGCGATCAACAAGATCGACCTGCCGTCTTCCGATGTCGAGCGCACCAAGACCGAGATCGAGGAAGGTCTTGCCATTCCCTGCGACGACGCTGTGAGCGTCTCGGGTAAGACGGGCGACGGCATCCATGAGCTACTGGAGACTATTGTCTCGGACATCCCCGCTCCCGTCGGTGACCCCGACGCATCCCTCAAGGCACTGATCTTCGACTCCTATTTCGACTCGTATCGCGGTGTCGTGGCGCTTGTACGCATTGTTGACGGTGCCCTGCGCGGCCACCAACGCGTGCGTCTCATGTCGAGCGGCCTGGTCTTTGAGACCGAGGAGGTCGGCGTGCGCCGCCCTGCTGAGACGCCCCTGCCCGACCTGGGCGTCGGCGAGGTCGGCTACATGGTGACGGGTCTCAAGGACCCGCTCGACGTGCGCGTGGGCGACACGGTGACCGACGCCGCACATCCGGCTGACGAGGCCTTGCCTGGCTACCGCGAGGTCAAGCCCATGGTGTACGCTGGCCTTTTCCCCATCGACACCGAGGACTTCGAGAACCTGCGTGACGCACTCGACAAGCTGCGCCTCAACGACCCGGCCGTCGTCTACACGCCTGAGACCTCCGTGGCCCTGGGCTTCGGCTTCCGCGTGGGCTTTTTGGGCCTTCTGCATATGGAAGTCGTCAAGGAGCGCCTTGAGCGTGAGTTCAACCTCGACCTCATCGCTACGGCGCCCTCGGTAGAGTACAACGTGTACCTCACCAACCGTGAGATGCTCGAGATCACCTCGCCGCAGGACATGCCCGAGCCTTCGCGCATCGACCGCATCGAGGAGCCCTACCTCACGGTGAAGGTGCTCGTGCCTCCGGACTACGTGGGCGCGGTCATGGACCTCACCATCGATCACCGCGGCACCTTCCTCAACATGGTGTACCTGTCGCCCACCACGGTGGAGATGCACTGGGAGATGCCGCTCTCTGAGCTTATCATGGATTACTTCGACCAGCTCAAGAGTCGTACGCGCGGTTATGCGTCGCTCGATTACGAGTACAAGGGCTACCAGGCGAGCAACCTCCAGAAGCTCGACATCCTCCTTTCCGGCGAGACCATCGACGCCCTGAGCTTCATCGTGCACAAGGACAAGGCCTACACCCGTGGCCGCGTTCTGTGCGAGAAGCTCAAGGAAATCATCCCCCGTCAGCAGTTCGAGGTGCCCATCCAGGCAGCCGTGGGCGGCAGGATCATCGCCCGCGAGACTGTGCGAGCGCTGCGCAAGGACGTTCTGGCCAAGTGCTACGGCGGCGACATCTCGCGTAAGCGCAAACTGCTTGAGAAGCAGAAGGAGGGCAAGAAGCGCATGAAGGCCATCGGCAGCGTCGACGTGCCGCAGGAGGCCTTCATGGCGATCCTCAAGGTGGATGACTAGGGGATGACGGTGGCTTCATTTACCCCCGCAAAAGAATCCGACGTGCGCGACCAACGCGAGGCCTTGCGTGCCCGTCTGGCCGCGCATCCCTTCATGCTTGCCCCCATGGCGGGTGTGACCGACCCGGTGTATCGCCAGATGGCCATCGAGCATGGGTGCCCGCTGTGCTACACGGAGATGGTGTCGGTTGCTGGCCTGGCCCACGGTGGCCAGAAGACCTGGGAACTCGTTGATCCCGGCGACGCCGAGCCGCAGATTGCTGTGCAGCTTTTTGGCAGCAAGCCCGAGCAGTTTGCCCCGGCGGCCCATGCCGTGCTCGAGCGTTTGGGCGACCGCCTCGCCCTCATCGACATCAACATGGCATGCCCGGTGCCCAAGGTCTTCAAGAAAGGCGAGGGCAGCGCCCTCATGGAAGATCCTGAGCGTGCCTGCGACATCGTTATGGAGACGCTGCGCGGGGCGGCCGGCGCTGTGCCCGTTACCTGCAAGATTCGTGCCGGCGTCTACATGGCCAACGAGATTGCCCCCGAGTTCGCGCGTCGTCTGGAAGATGTAGGCGCCTGCGGTATCGCCGTGCATGGCCGCGCTGCCAAGCAGTTCTACACGGGCACGGCCGACTGGGGCGTTGTGCAGCGCGTGGCCGAGGCGGTGGAGGTGCCCGTCATCGGTTCGGGCGACGTCATGAGTGCCGAGCGTTGCGTCGCGATGTTGCACGAGACGGGTGCCCAGGGCGTCTTCGTGGCGCGTGGCAGCTATGGCAACCCCTGGATCTTCGACGCTGCTTACAGCCTGTGGCGTGACGGCGTACTGCCTGAGCCCCCGAGCGTCATGGAGCGCCTTGACACGCTTGAGCTCCATGTGCGCAGGGCTGCGGCAAGCGCGATACACATGGTGCGCTTGCGCCCCGTGACCTGCTGGTATATCAAAGGGCTTCCTTCCGCTGCTCAGTGGCGCGGCCGCACCATGTCCTGCTCGACGTTCGACGACTACCTGTCCCTGATCGATGACATGCGTGCCGCCGTGCGCGAGCACGGCTTGGAGTAGGCGAGGATGGCTGTGTCTTGCGTGCCTGCAGGGGAGGGTGACGAGGCTGCGTGTGCTCCCCTTGCGGGGGAGCGCGGGGTTATTGAGGCCCTCTACCTGCATGTTCCGTTCTGTGTGAGTCGCTGCGCATACTGCGGGTTCTATTCGCAGGCCACATGTGCCAATGATGCGCGCATTGCCGAGTATGTCGAATGCCTGCGCGCCCTTGTCGCGCGCCTTGGGTCGGCGGGCATGCTCCGGCATGTCAAGACGGCATACATCGGCGGCGGCACGCCCACACTGGCAGGGGAGCGGCTGGTGGGACTGGCCCGAGAAGTCGGCCTGCAGTGCCCCGAGCTTGTCGAGTTCACTTCCGAAGCCAACCCTGACTCATTGAGCGAATCTTTGGCGTTGGGACTGCGCCGTGCCGGCATCACGCGTGTGAGTCTGGGGGTGCAGTCGCTTAGCGACGCCGAGCTGCATGGCCTGGGTAGGGCGCATACGTCCCAGCAGGCCCTGGAAGCTGCACGGATTGTGAAAGCGGCCGGGCTCGATCTCTCGTGCGACCTCATGTGCGGCATTCCTGGTCAGACGCCCGCCAGCTGGCGGACAAGCCTTGCCGGTGTACTCGCCGCAGGTACCGACCACGTGAGCTGCTATCCGCTTTCCATTGAGGAGGGCACACCCTTCGACGATGCGGTCCTGGCCGGTGCCATGCAGTTGCCCGATGCCGACCTGCAGGCCGACATGATGCTTGAAGCTGCTTGCATGTTGGAGGAGGCGGGCCTGCAGCGCTACGAGGTTGCAAGCTATGCCCGGCCTGGTCATGCCTGTCAGCACAACATCGCCTATTGGACGGGTGCATGCTACCTGGGCCTGGGAGCTGCGGCGGCCTCGATGCTCACGCCCGGCCTTGCTTGTGAGGTGGGCGAGATGCTTGGCCTTCGCGCAGATGGGAACGGTGCATCCATGGCGCAAAAATTGGCCGATGCGCTTGCCTGCCAGCTCGATGCCGCCCGCGTGCGCCTCTCGTTTCCGGATGATTCGGAAGCTTTCGTGCGCGCCATGGGTGCTGCGACGGGGCCTCTCGTTTTTCTAGAGACACTCACCTCGCGTGAGGCTGCAGCTGAAGACCTCATGCTGGCCATGCGCATGGTGTGTGGTGCTACTCGCGACGTGCTCGAGGGCGCTGTCAAGCGTGGAATTCCGCACAACAAGCTCGACGCTGCCGTTGCACTTGCCTGCAAAGATGGGCTGGCTGCACTTGATGCCGTGGGGTCGCTTTGCCCCACGCAGAAAGGTTGGCTGCTGGGCAACGAGCTTTTTGGCATCATGTGGGATACGGCAGGCGATTGACGAGGTCGTTTGTGTATGTCAAGCTCGCCTAGGGGCTCTTTTCAGTCTCTCTGTCAGTATCTGGGCTTTATATGTATGCCGCCTGGCCTGGGTAGAATAAAGCGAACGTTTTTCTTTACCTGCTACTTGAGGAGTTAGGTCGTTTTGGCAACCCCCTCCAACAAGGACTACTACGACATACTCGGCGTTTCGAAGGATGCTACGCCCGAGGACATCAAAAAGGCGTTTCGCGCCAAGGCCCGCACGATGCACCCCGACGTGTGCAAGGAGCCAGGTGCCGAGGAGCGCTTCAAAGAGGTTTCCGAGGCCTACGACACCCTGTCGGATCCCGACAAGAAGGCCCGCTACGACGCTGTAAAGGCCGGTGGGTTCACCACGCAGAACCCGTATACGTCGGGCCCCGCTGGCGCGGGTTCCTGGTCGGGCGGCTACGGCCCCTTCGGCGGTTGGACGTCGTGGGGCAGTCCCTATGGCGCGGGCTACGGCTCTGCAAGCCGCGCACCGCAGGGTACCCCCTATGCGCGCAAGCAGGGTGCCACGCGTTCCATCCAGCTCGAACTCACCCGCGACGAGGCCCGCAAGGGCTGCACCAAGCGTGTGGCCTACTCGCATCTCGAAAGCTGCCCGGAGTGCCGCGGCAGGGGTTACGAAGCGGGTTCCGAACCCATCACCTGCCCCACCTGCCATGGCTCTGGTCAGGCTGAGGTCGACATGATGGGTCTCTTTACCACCGCGATGCAGTGCCCGGTGTGCCAGGGTTCGGGCAAGATCATCAAGAACGCCTGTCATTCATGCCATGGCACGGGTACGCGACAGGGCCGCTCCACCGTGGAGGTCAAGGTTCCTGCCGGCTCTCATGACGGCGACGAGGTGCGCGTGCCGGGTGCCGGCGATGCCGGTCGGTGCGGCGGTGCCTCCGGTGACCTCAAAGCGTCATTTGTGGTGCCTTCCGAGCATCTCACTCAGCAGCAGGAGGCGCTCTTCACCGGCCTCGGCGTGGTGTGCGCGGTGCTTGTATGCACGCTCTTCTCGCAGCTCATTATGCACGTGCTGTCGCTTCTGGCGTTTCCGCTGCTCTTCGTGGCGTTCTTTGCCTCGCCCACGCTGTTTGCCAAGGGCACGGGCGGCAGCTTTGCCAAACGCGCAGGCAAGCGCTTCCTGGTGGGCTTCCTCATGGGCCTCTTCCTCTACGTTATATTTGTACCGCTCGTCTCATGCGGTCGCATGTGGTGAGATGCAGCGGTATAGTTTTCAGGTTTGTTTATAAGGCACGCGTTCAGATTTCGTAATTGTTGAAGAGGCTTTTTTCATGGCTGATACCAAAGACTACTACGCGATCCTCGGTGTTGACCGAGACGCAGATGACGCGACGATTCGCAAGGCCTTCCACAAGAAGGCCCGCACCATGCACCCCGACGTCAACAAGGCTCCCGATGCCGAGGTTCGCTTCAAGGAGGTCAACGAGGCCTACGCGGTCCTGTCCGACTCCGATAAGCGCGCGTTCTACGATCGCTACGGCACCGTCGACGGCTACGGCCAGGGCGGTCCCGACATGAGCGACATCTTTGGCGGCGGCTTTGACATGTCCGACCTGTTCAGCTCCTTCTTCGGAGGCTCGGCGGCGTCGGGTCGCGGCGTGCGCCTCGACGGTCGTGACATGGGGGCTTCCATCCTCATCACCCTGCAGGAGGCGGCCACCGGCTGCACCAAGGAGATTTCCTACAACCGCCTGTCGCCGTGCAAGTCGTGCAACGGTTCGGGTTGCGCCGAGGGCGGCAAGGAGACCACCTGCGCCACCTGCCACGGCACCGGCCAGGTCGTGACGCAGCAGCGCACGTTCTTCGGCAACATGCAGAGTCGCTCGGTGTGCCCCGACTGCAATGGTTCGGGCAAGACCATCGACAAGCCCTGCTCGGAGTGCGACGGCCAGGGCCGCTCGCCCGATCGCGAGCGCGTCAGCGTGAAGGTCCCCGCTGGCATCGCCGACGGCCAGCAGCTGCGCGTGCCCGGCTTTGGTGAGGCGGGCGTGCGCGGTGCCCATTCCGGCGATCTTATCGTGTCGGTTCGCGTGGCCGACGACGAGGCCTTCCAGCGCTCCGGCGACGACCTGCACGTGCGCGTCGAGGTTGGCATTGCCCAGGCCGCGCTGGGTACCACCGTCGTTGTCGACGGTATCATGCCCGACGAGGAAGTCGAAATCGTGGTGCCCGCCGGCTGCCAGTTCGACGACACCGTGCGTGTTTCCGGCAAGGGCATGCCCCGCATGCGCCGCGACGGCCGCGGCGACCTCATCGCCCACATTGACGTCATCGTGCCCGCCTCGCTGACCGACGAGCAGCGCGAACTGCTTGAGAAGCTCGCCCACACCATGGACGAGACGGTGGACAAGAAGCGCACGCCCTGGCAGCGCATCAAGGACGCTCTGTCCTAATGAAGTGCATTGCCCCGCACGTTTGCGTCGTCAACCTTGGCTGTCGCGTCAACCGCGTGGAGTCCGACTGGATGGAGAGTTCCTTCGTCCAGTCGGGCGCTGTTCTATGCGCCGAGGACGAGGCCGACATCATTGCCATCAACACCTGCGCTGTGACGGGTGAGGCCCAGGCCAAGACGCGCAAAGCCGTGCGTCGCGCCGCGAGCCTTCCCAAGCACCCGCTTGTGGCCGTAACGGGATGCGTGGCGAACCTGTTCCCCGCTGAGCTCGAAGCCATCGGTGACAACGTGCGCGTGCTTCCCGCGAAGCTTGCGCTGGTGGAAGACGCGCTGGGCGAATGGGGCAAGTTGAACGCGGGCGCAGCGGAGGAGGGCGAGGAGGTTTCCCTTTCTGGCGCCCTTTATGTGTATAACCATGAAAATCAGGACGCGCTGGTTGAAAATGTTTCCTCAGGCGCAGTTCCGCAGCCGCGCAGCAGCGAGGACTGTTTGAGCACTGAGGAAACATTTTCAACCTCGGGAAGCCATGCTGTCTTTCGTGCCCGCCGTGGTGTTAAAGTGCAGGACGGTTGCGACAACAAGTGCACGTACTGCATCGTGTGGCGGGCTCGCGGCAAGTCGCTGTCTACTCCCTATAGTCTTATTGAGAAGCAAGTACGCCAGGTTTTGAGCGAGGGTGCGCTGGAAGTTGACCTTACGGGCATCAACCTGGGACGATACTCTTCGGTTGACGAACAGGGCGAGTTGCTTGATCTGGCGGGTCTCATTGAGCGCTTGGCGCCGCTTATTCGTGAGCATGGAGCGCTGCTGCGCGCGTCGAGCATCGAGCCGCCTGAGGTTACCTCTGAGCTCGTGGCTGCGTTTGCGCGCAATGCCGATTGCGTGGCGCCGCATTTCCATCTGCCTTTGCAGGCGGGTTCCACCCGCGTGCTTCATCGCATGGGGCGCCGCTACAACGCTGAACAGTTTCTGGAGAAGGTCACACTCATCCGCGAGGCCTTGCCCGCGGCGGCCATTTCTACCGACATCATCGTGGGCTTCCCCGGCGAGACCGAGGAGGACTTCCAGGAGACCCTCGCGCTTTCCGAGAAAGCCGCCTTCTCCAAAATCCACGCCTTCCGCTTCTCAGCCCGCCCCGACACACCGGCTGCTAGCATGCCTGATCAAATTGCTCCCGAGGTCATCCGCGAGCGCTCGGAGCGCCTGCGCGTCCTGGCCGACCGCCTGCGTCGTGCCGACGCGGCCCGCCGCATCGGCACGGTTGAGCCTGTCCTCATCGAGCAGATTGACGATGTCGGCAACGCCTGCGGCACCACGGCAAGTCATCATGAAGTCGTCGTGCCCGCTGGGGAGCATGCGTTCGAGGGACCCGTGCTTGTCTGCGCCCAGCTCGGCGATACGCGCCCCGAAGGTGTCCTCATTGGCCGGGTTATTGTTTAGTACGCAATGTGCAGCTACCCGACAGTTCTTTGGTCGATGCGCCGCGTGATTCAACCACCCGCAGATTTCGTGTACACACGGTGTTTTGGAGTGAGGACGGCGTCGGTGCGTCGAAGAGGTGTATCATAGACGTGTTTGACCCTTGCCCCGGTTGCAACCTCCATCGGATTGCATCTGAGACAGGGGCGTCTTTATCAGGTTAGATGGAAAGGATCCACAATGGTCACCAAGGAGCAGAAGGCCGCTATCGTCGCTGAGTTCGGCAAGGATGCCAACGACACCGGCACCCCCCGCGTTCAGGTCGCTCTTCTCACCGCTCGCATCCGTGAGCTCACCGAGCACTGCAAGCAGCATCCCCACGACTTCCACAGCCGCCGTGGTCTGCTGATGCTCGTCGGCCACCGTCGCTCGCTGCTTCGCTACATCCGCTCCAACGATATCAACGAGTATCGTGAGCTCATCGCTAAGCTCGAGCTTCGCGACAACATCCAGTAAGTTGTCTTTTAGGGGCGCACTAGCGCCCCTTTTCGTTTTGCGTCCACGTAGGGCTCGATAGCCGGGGCGCAGGCGCATAGGTCCCGCTCGCAATGGGGCGAGCGGAGTTGAAGGAGATTGCAGAATGGCAAAGGTTACACACGAGTTCGACCTCTATGGCAAGCATTACACCCTCGAGACCGGCGAACTCGCGAAGCAGACGACGGGCGCCGTCCTGGTCAAGCAGGGCGACACCACGGTCCTCATGACTGCCGTCGTCTCCAAGGAGCGCAAGAACTACGACTTCTTCCCGCTGACGGTTGACTTCGTGGAGCGCATGTACTCGGTCGGCCGCCTGCCCGGTGGCTACCTCAAGCGTGAGACCCGCCCCACCGACAAGGCGACCCTCACCGCTCGTATGATCGACCGCCCCATCCGTCCGAGCTTCCCCGACGGCTTCCGCAACGAGGTGCAGATTGTTGCCACCTCGCTCGTGTGCGACCAGATCAACCCCTTCGACGTCATCTGCACCATGGGTGCCTCCGCTGCCCTCACCGTGGGTGGCGTGCCCTTCGAGGGCCCGCTGGCCTGCGTGCGCATCGGCCGCGACCGCGACACCCATGAGTTCATCGTCAACCCCACCTACGAAGAGCGCGACAACTCCGACCTCGACCTCGAGCTCGGCGGCACCCGTGACTTCGTGAGCATGCTCGAGGCCGGTGCCGAGGAGATTACCGAGGAGGACATGCTGGCCGCCATGCAGTTTGGCCAGGAGGCCCTTGGTGCGTTCTGCGACCAGCAGAAGATCTTCTTCGAGAAGGTCGCCGAGGTCAACGGCCCCATCGTCATGAAGGAGTACCCGCTCGACGAGCCCAACTCCTACGTGCACGACAAGATTTTCGCCCACTACGACGAGATGAGCGCCGCCCTCAAGGACGCCGACAAGCAGGCCCGTATGGCCAAGGTCGACGAGCTCAAGAGCGCCATCAAGGCCGAGTTCACCGAGGAGGAGCAGGCCGAGTTCGACCGCGAGATCCCCGTTGAGCTCAAGAGCCTCGAGAAGCACGCCATGCGCGTCATGGTCGTTGAGACCGGCGAGCGTGTTGACGGCCGTCGTGCCGACGAGATTCGTCCGCTTATGATCAAGCCTGGCTACCTGCCCCTTGTGCACGGCTCCGGCCTCTTTCAGCGCGGTCAGACCCAGGTCCTCTCTGTGCTGACCCTGGGCATGCTCAATGACTGGCAGCGCCTCGACACCATCGAGCCCATCGATGGCAAGCGCTACATCCACCAGTACAACTTCCCGCCGTACTGCACCGGTGAGACCGGCCGTATGGGCTCGCCCAAGCGCCGCGAGATCGGCCACGGCGCCTTGGCTGAGCGCGCCCTTCTGCCTGTCATTCCTTCCGAGGAAGAGTTCCCCTACACCATCCGCGTCGTCTCCGAGGTCATGGAGTCCAATGGCTCCTCGTCCATGGCGTCGACCTGCGGCAGCTGCCTTGCCCTCATGGACGGCGGCGTGCCCCTGAAGCGCCCAGTTTCCGGTATCGCCATGGGCCTCATCCAGGAGAATGGCAAGACCGTCGTTCTCTCCGACATCCAGGGTCTCGAGGACTTCCTCGGCGACATGGACTTCAAGGTGACGGGTACCTCTGAGGGCATTACCGCCATGCAGATGGACAACAAGGCAACCGGCCTCACGTTCGAGATTCTGCGCAAGGCTCTCCAGCAGGCCAAGGAAGGCCGCGCCTTCATCCTCGACGCCATGCTTGCCGAGATTGCGGCTCCTCGCGAGAGCGTCCGTGAGAACGCCCCGCACATCATCACCATCCACATTCCGACCGACAAGATTCGCGAGGTCATCGGCTCGGGTGGCAAGACCATTCGCTCCATCCAGGAGGACACCGGCGCGACCATCGACATCCAGGAGGACGGTACCGTCTTCATCGGCTCCTGCGACGCCGGCGGCGAGGAGGCCCGTGCTCGCATCGAGGCCATCGTCAAGGTGCCCGAGGTGGGCGAGGAGTACTTCGGCCGCGTCGTGGGTGTCCAGCCCTTCGGTGCCTTCGTCGAGCTTCTGCCCGGCAAGGACGGTCTGCTGCACATCTCCCGCATGGCCCAGGGTCGCGTGGAGAAGGTTGAGGACGTCCTTAACGTTGGCGATGAGGTCCACGTCAAGGTCATCGAGGTCGACGAGAAGGGTAAGGTCTCTCTCGACCGTATCGACAAGCCCGAGGCTCCTGCTGGCTCCGGCAAGTCCTCTGAGGACCGTGGCGAGCGTTCTGAGCGTTCCGAGCGCAAGCCTCGTGAGCGTCGTCGTCCCGGTGATGGCGGCCACCACAAGTCCGAGGGCGGCAACGAGGGCGGCGAGCGCCGTCAGCCCCGTCGTCACCATGAGGGCTAAGTTCTAGTTTTACTTAAGCGTTATTGTTGGGGGACGTCAGCAGATTTCAGGCTGACGTCCCTTTTTCTTAAGGAGGAACTTTATGGTTAAGGTTATCGTTTCTGGTGCCAAGGGTCGTATGGGCACCTGCATCGTCAACGCTGTGGCCGCAGCTGAGGACCTCAAGCTTGTCGGCTGCTTCGATCCCCATTGCGCCGGGCAGGTTGTTTCCTGCGCCGACGGTGATTTTGCCTGCTCCGACGATCTGGGCGCGCTCATTGACGCCACCGGAGCCGACGTCGTGGTCGACTTCACCCAGCCTGGCGCCGTGCTCGCCAACGTCGAGTGCGTGCTGTCCCATGGTGCGCACGCCGTTGTGGGCACCACCGGTGTTGCCCGTCAGGACATGAAGGCCCTCGCTCTGAAGTACGCGGACAAGGGCGGCAAGCTCTTCTTTGCCCCGAACTTCACAACCGGCGCCGTCCTCATGATGCAGTTTGCCAAGGTCGCCGGCAAGTTCTTCCCCGACGTTGAAATCGTCGAGATGCACCACGACGGCAAGAAGGACGCCCCTTCCGGCACCGCGGTCACCACCGCGCACATGATCGCCGAGGGCAGGGGAGGCGTGCACAATGCCGGTCCCGGCAGCGAGACCGAGATTGCGGGTTGCAAAGGCGCCCGTGGCGCCGAGGTCGACGGCGTGCGCATTCATGCCGTCCGCGGCGATGGTTACATGGCCTCTCAGGAGGTCATCATGTCTGCGGCCGGCCAGACGCTCACCATTCGCCATGATTCCACGCTGCGCGAGGCCTACATGCCCGGTGTCTTGCTTGCGATTCGCAACGTGGCCAGCCTGCCGGAGCCTTTCACGGTGGGTCTTGAGTGCCTCATGGGCCTCTAGGCAAATTGCGTTTTTGCCCCCACATTCAAAGGGGGCCCGCCCCGTCTGGGGTACCATGATGGATGGCTCTTACACCACTCGCAAGAGGCATCGTCACACATTTGATTGCTTGCGCGGCGCTGAAGGATGAGCCTGACTCGTCTGAAGCGCCGCGTTTTGTTATGGAACAGTTTGTATAAGCTGACGACATACAGGAGGAAACGTTCGTATATGGCAAAACGGAAGAGCACTCAGGCAAAGGGGCCCGCGCTGAAGGTCATTCCTTTGGGTGGCCTCGACGGCATTGGCAAGAACATGACGGTCATCGAGTACGGTGACGACATGATTTTGGACGATGCCGGTCTCATGTTCCCTGATGACAATCATCCCGGCGTGGACCTTATCCTGCCGGATTACACCTATGTCCTTGAGAACGAGGACAAGCTGCGCGGCATCATTATCACGCACGGCCACGAGGACCACATCGGCGCCCTGCCGTACCTGCTGCAGGACCTCAACCCCAATGTTCCCATCTACTCCTCGAAGCTTACGCTCGGCATGATTGCCGGCAGGCTCGAGGAGCACCGTATCAAGAACCCTAACTTCAAAGAGGTCAAGTCGGGCGATAGGGTGCAGCTCGGCAAGCTCAGCGTTGAGTTCTTCTCGGTGAACCACTCCATCCCTGCGGCCATGGGCGCGTTCATCCAGAGCCCTGCCGGCAACGTCTTGCACACGGGCGACTTCAAGCTCGACCAGACCCCCATCGACGGCGTCCGCACTGATTTTGCAGCGCTCACCAGGTTTGCCGATGAGGGCGTCGACCTGCTGATGAGCGACTCGACCAACGCAAACCGCCCCGGGTACACCCCCAGCGAGGCTGCTGTCGGCCCCTTCCTGCGCGACGTCATCTCCAACGCCAAGGGCCGCGTGTTCGTTGCCTCGTTCTCGAGCCACATCCATCGTCTCCAACAGGTGTGCGACGCCGCGATTGCATCGGGCCGCAAGGTGGTCGTGACTGGTCGTTCGATGCTCACCAACACCCGCGTTGCCCGTGAGCTCGGCTACCTCAAGATTGACGAAGAGGACATCATTGATGCCTTCGACATCGACAAATACCCTGAGAATCGCGTCGTCGTGCTGTGCACCGGCTCTCAGGGCGAGCCGCTCTCGGCTCTTGCACGCATGGCTACGGGTGAGCACAAGACGCTGCAGATTCAAGAGGGTGACACGGTCATCATCTCGGCCACGCCGGTCCCGGGCAACGAGAAGGCCGTGACCCAGATCATCAACACCCTCGCCAAGATCGGCGCCGACGTGTACGACAAGAGCCGCGGCATGGTCCACGTCTCCGGCCACGCCTCCCAGGAGGAGCTGAAGATGCTCATGGCGCTCACGCGTCCCAAGCACTTCATGCCCGTCCACGGCGAGGCCACGCACCTGCGTGCTCATGCAAAGCTCGCCCAGGACATGGGTGTCGACGAGGACAACATCTTCATCCTCGACAATGGCGAGTCGCTCGAGATGCGCGATCATCGCGTCACACGCGGCAAGACGGTCGAGTCGGGCGTCATCTACGTTGATGGCCTGCGCATCTCCGACACCGACCAGATGGTCCTTGCCGACCGCAAGCGACTGTCGGAAGACGGCCTGGTAAGCGTCGTTGCCACGTTCTCCCGCCGTACATCCACCTTGGTTGGCCTTCAGCTTTCTGCCAAGGGCGTATCGTTTGACGCCGAGGCACCCGGTTGCGTCACACTGCTTACCGAGCGTGTGAAGAAGGCCATTGCCAAGCGCAGCGCCTCGCTTGAGAGCCGCGAGGCTGTGGACAAGATTGTGCGCGACACCGTTTCGAGCCACCTTTGGGAGACCTGGCACAGCCGCCCGGTCATTGTTTCGTTTGTCGTGGAAGTGTAAGGCAGGTTCCAGCGCGTGAGTCGTCCGAAGAGCGAGGCCAGCTCGCAGAAGACAACCAAAGAAAAGTCCGGAGGGCGCACCAAGAAGGCGACCCCGCAGAAGGCGACCGCCAAGGCTCGCTCCGGGCAGGCTGCCTCCTCGAACCAGTCTGCTCAGCGCCGGGTGGAACCTGCACCGAGCCCAGCCATGCCTGCGGAGTCTCGCACGCCGCTGCTCGACTATGAGACGCGCCAGCAAATCGCGGGTGTCGTGGTTGCCGTCATCGGCGCGGCCCTGTTCATCGCGATGCTCGCGCCCACAACCGGCATGCTCACTCAAGGCCTCAGCGCTTTTCTGCATACGCTCTTCGGCGTTGGGGCCATTCTTGTGCCCCTTGCACTTGTGGCATGGTCGGCAACCATCTTCACCCAGCATGCCGGCCTTGTTGCAAGCAGGGTCATTGTGGGTTTGTTGCTTGTGGCCCTTGCCGTGATGGCCGGCTTCGGCATCACCACCGCAGGTTGCACCGCAGATGCGAACATCCTGTTCAATGTTGAAAACCTCCGTGCACGGGGTGGCTATGTCGGTAACGGCCTCGCCTGGGTGCTTCTGTCTCTCTTTGGGCAGATTGCTGGGTTTGTTGTGATTGTCGGCATCGCCATCGCAGGTCTTGTAATCATCGGCCTCGATGTCTCCTCCGTAGTCGTCCAAGTGCGCATGCGCCGCCAGCAGTCGCTTGCCCGCAGCGCGGAGAGGCGTGCCTCTCGCGAGCGCCGTGCGTCGCGCTACGAGGATGATTTCTACGAGGATGAGCTGCCTGAAGGCTATACGCCCACCGTGCTGTTCAACCCCGACGATCGCTGCCGCCCGCAGTCTGGCATGGGCGCGACGCCCACGAGCCGTGCACGCTCTGCCACCACAGTCATACCGTTCGACCATGAAACGGTGAATTTGCGCGACTATGCAACGCCGCCCGCTTCGGTTCTCAGCCGCGCAAAGGCCGCCGGCGTTGCTTCGACGACGCTCCTTGACGGCGAGGACGACCTCGGGTACGAGCAAGTGCAGCCTGCTCCCAAGACGACCCTGCTTGCACAGGAGCGCAACGACGCTGGCTATGAGGATGACAACGCATATGAGCCCGCCGATGACTATCGTCGCGTGCCCGAGGTGCGTTCCATGCCTGAGCAGCGGTTTGCCCTTGACGAGTCGCTGCCCCAGCCCCCTCAGTCGCTCATCAACAAAAAGGCCCGCCGTGCTTCCTCGGGTTGGTGGAACCCGGCCGATGAGTGGAACCGCGACGCCTTCGATCCGAACGACCTGGGCGACGGTCAGGCCGACAGCCTCGTCCCGGGCGTCATTCCGGGTGCGCCGCTCTATTACGACGACTCGATGGCGTCTTCTGACGACATGTACATTGCTGAGAAGGGCACCATTGCGCCCAGCACGGCTGCTGCGACAGCGACTGCAGCATGTGCTCCTCGCGATGATGCGCCCGCTGCCGCCTTGCCAGCTGAGCCAATGAGCGACTTCGAGGCGGCCCGAGAGGCCAAGCGTCCGTCCTTGCCTGTAACCCCCATGTATACGCGACCCGCACAGCCGGCAGGGGAGAGCGACTCGGCCTCTCTCGACAACTCGACCAATGCGGCCGTCGATGCTGCTTGCCGCAACGATGCGTATGCGCAGGCGGTCTCTGGCCCTGCCGTGTTTGACGAGGATTGCGCCGAGTGTGAGCTGCCCTGGGAGGAGCCCGCGAAGGGCGCGTCCGCTGCCGCGGTGCAACCCATAGCCCCTGTCGTGGCACCGGCTGCTCCCCAGCAGCGTCGCAGTGCTACCACGAGCCTCAACGCCACAAGCGTTTTTGCCCAGGTGCCCACGCGTCGCGTCTCTTCCGGCGAGGCTGCCGAAGCCCTTGTCAACTTCGGGGCAAGCCAGCAGGATACCCCCGTCAACGAGGGTCCTTACGAGCTCCCCCCACTGGCATTGGCCAGGCGTTCCAACGGCGGCAAGGGCTTCGTCGCGGAGCACTCTGAGCTCGCCCAAGAGACCGCCGCTGCGCTGCAGTCGGCGCTTGCGGAGTTTGGCGTGGACGCCCATGTCGTCGACTGGGTCGAGGGCCCCACGTTCACAACGTATCGTCTTTGCCCCGGCAAGGGCGTGCGCGTAAACAGGATTTCCGCCCTGGAGAACGACATCGCCCGCACCCTTGCTGCGCCAAGCGTGCGCATCTACTCGCCTGTTGCGGGCACGAGCTATGTGGGCGTGGAGGTTGCCAACGAAAGCCGCCGCGAGGTTGCCTTTGGCGACGTGCTGCCCTGTGTCACCGGCGGCCCGCTCGACTTCGCCGTAGGCCTCGACGCCGGTGGCAAGCCCGTCCATGCCGACCTTGGCAAGCTTCCGCACCTGCTCATCGCAGGTACCACTGGTTCGGGCAAGTCCGTCACCGTGAACTCCATCATCCTGTCGATGCTCATGCGCGACACGCCTGAAGAGCTGCGCCTCATCATCGTCGACCCCAAGCAGGTCGAATTCAGCGAGTATGCCGGCATTCCCCACCTTGCCATGCCCGTCGTGACCGACCCCCGTCAGGCCGCCGCTGCATTGCAATGGGCGGTCACCGAGATGGACAGGCGCTATCGCGTCTTCTCCAACCTGGGCGTTCGCGACCTTGCTTCCTATAACTCTCTTGTCACTAGAATCGCCGAAGAGGAAACGAACCTCACGACTCTGCCGTGCGTCGTCGTCGTCATCGACGAGCTTGCAGACCTCATGATGGTCGCCAAGAAAGACGTGGAGGCATCCATCGTGCGCGTGGCCCAGCTGGGGCGTGCCGCGGGTATCCACCTCGTCATCGCCACACAGACCCCGCGCGCCGACATCGTCACGGGCCTCATCCGTGCAAACGTCGCAAACCGCATCGCGTTGCGCGTCTCGAAGGGCACCGACTCGCGCATCATCATCGACCAGATGGGCGCCGAGAAGCTGCTGCCCCACGGCGACATGCTGTTCCTCGAGGCATCCTTCGGCGACATGCCCCGCCGTATCCAGGGATGCAACGTCACCGACGAGGAGAAGGCGGCGATTCTCAACCACATCAAGTCCCAGCCCGCCGCCCGTCCCTGCGCCATGGCCCCCATGCCTAGCGCAGGCGGCCAGCTTCCGCTCGACACCTCCACTGAACCCGCTGGACCCACAGGCAGGGGAGGTTCGGCAGGACCGGGCGACGACGATCCCTTGGCCTGGGAGGCTGCTAAACTTGTCGTGGAGAACCAGCTTGGCTCCACTTCCATGCTCCAGCGTCGCATGAAGCTCGGCTATGCTCGCGCCGGCCGCGTCATGGACTTGCTCGAGGAAATGGGCGTGGTGGGCCCTGCCCAGGGCTCCAAGCCGCGAACCGTTCTTGTGTCTGACCTCGACGAGCTTGAGACGCTCCGCAACGCCGACATCCCGTCTGGAGAGTGATGCAGAAGATGCCGAACATGCAGCCCATCGGAAACCTTCTGGCCAAACGCCGCAAGGAGCTTGGTCTGTCAATTGATAAAGCAGCCGAAGCCACAAAGCTGCGCCGGCATGTCATCGAGGCGTTCGAGTACACCGACTTCGACGCCATGCCCCCCAAGGGCTATGCACGTGCCTCGATGGGGTCATACGCTCGTTACCTGGGCCTCAACACCTCCGAGGTCTTGCGCGCCTTCGACGAGCAGCTTGCCGAATATGAGGCTCGTCAGCAGGGCTATGCCCGTCAGGACGAACGCTTCCAGCAGGCCTCTTCGCGCGACGCGTCACGTCAAGACGAGCGACGGCGCGACACTCGGTCCGATCAGCGCGCCGGTTACCGCCAGCACACCCGGCAGCCTCAGGCCGGCAGGTCACAAGGCACCTCCTCGGTCATGCGCGCGCCCACAAGGACCACTTCATCAGAGGCTCGTGCTCAACGGGGAGCGGATAGCCGCAGCACGTATAGCCGTCCCGCCTCGCCTGCCCGTACAAGTGCGCCGGCCCCTGGTCGCTATGAGGCCCCCGCAAGCAGAAACAGACAGCCTGGTCGCGCCGACCTCGAGTCCGAACCCGGCCGCTATGCCGATTTCCGGACGCGACAGGATACGGCGAGGCCGGGCTCCTATGGTGCCGCTGGCAGGCGCACGGGTTCGGGCACTGCCGCAGCTGGCTCATATCAGGGTCAGCGTCCAAGCTCCCGCCCACGTGAGACTGCCCAGCCGCTCGAAGTTGACAGCGGGTATGAGGGAGGCAGCGGCGGCAGGTCGGGAGGACGCAACCAAACGACGCATGCCACGCAGCAAAGTGTTTCGGAAGTGCTCCAGGGCATCCTCCAGACCATCATGGCCGACAGGCGCGTCATGCTCATTCTTGTGGGTGTCTTTGCCGTCGTGCTCGTTGTGGTGATAGCTGTGGCTGCCACGTCGTGCACGAACAAGGCGTCCCAGTCGCAGGGCAACAGCTCCATTCCCGTCACGAGCGTGGCCGGCACGAATCAAGCGGCTCAGCCTGGCACGATCGTCGACACGACGAAGCTCAATCCCTCCGGCATCGACCTTACCGCCATTCCCGTGAACTCCAAGGTCTCGCTTGCCTTTGCAGCCGACGCGGCAAACTCTGTTTGGGCGGAGGTCTACGTCGACGGAAACGCCGTGTATGCGGGCAACCTGGAAGCTGGGTCCACGCAGGAGTGGACGATTGGCCGCACCCTTGCCGTGACGTTGAGCGACTCCACCGGCGTCTCGATTGCCATCAATGGCACTTCGGTCACACCTACCATCTCTAATGGTACGTACGTGCTCAATGCCACGGTTCCCGAAGACCAGTGGGCTCCCGATCCCCCCGCCGACACCGCTTCGCAGGACGAATCGGACGAGTACGATTCGTCTCAAGACGAGTGGACCGACAACACGGACTACAGCGACTACGACTCGTACGATGATTCCGGCTATTACGGCGAAGACGACTCATACGAGGGTTAACGCCTTTGCATCCTATTGATTGACCGATTGGGGCGCATGGCCCCCTGAAACAAGGAGAGACACATGGCATCCAAAGACAGCAGCTTCGACGTCGTTTCCGAAGTCGACATGCAGGAGGTCGACAACGCCTACCAGCAGACGACCAAGGAGCTCGTGCAGCGCTACGATCTCAAGGACTCCCACGCCACCATCGAGCTTGACAAGGCCAAGGGCGTCGTGACTGTGCAGGCACCCTCTGAGTTCGTTGCCTCCCAGGTCATCGACGTCTTCCAGACGCGTCTCGTCCGCCGCAAGGTCGACCTGTCTTCCGTCTCCTTTGGCGACCCCCAGCCCGCAAGTGCGGGTACCGTGCGCGTCATCGGCACCGTGGTGCAGGGCATCGAGCAGGAGCTTGCCAAGAAGATCAGCAAGGACGTGCGCGACGCGAAGTTCAAGGTCAAGGTGACCGTCGAGGGTGACAAGCTCAAGGTTTCCTCTCCGAGCAAGGACGCCCTTCAGGCCGTCATCGCCTTCCTGCGCGAGCAGGACTACGGCCAGCCCCTCCAGTTCACCAACTATCGTTAAGAGTCGCCGGAAGGCCATGCAACATATGCAAACCAACACCACAAAGAACGTCGCTTTCATCACGCTGGGTTGCGCCAAGAACGAGGTCGACAGCGACCGCATGAGGGCGCTCGTCGACGCCGACACCCAGCTCGAGGTCATCGACGACCCGGACAACGCCGACGTCATCATCGTCAACACGTGCTCATTTCTCATGAGCGCCGTGGAGGAGGGCATCGAGACGACGCTCTCCCTCGTGGCGGAGAAGCTTGAGGACGGCATTACCTGCCCCATCGTCATGGCCGGCTGCATCCCCGCCCGCTACGGCGACGAAATCGAGCATGAGATGCCCGACGTGGCGGCCTTCGTCCCCTGCAAGCGTGAAGACGAGATCTGCTCGGTCCTCAAGCGCGTGCTCGGCATGGAGGAGTGCACCCAGGAGGTCCCCGAGGTCGTTCGTACGGTTCAGGCCGCCTTCGCCTACGTGAAGATTTCCGATGGCTGCGACAGGTTCTGCTCCTTCTGCGCCATTCCTTACATTCGCGGCCGCTACTTCTCGCGTGAGGCCGACGTCATCCTTTCCGAGGTGCGCCACCTGCTCGAAGGCGGCGTGCGCGAGATTGTCCTCATCGGCCAGGACACCGGCATTTGGGGCCATGACCTGCCTGGCAACCACAACCTGGCATGGCTCTTGCAGGCTGTCGCCCAGGAGGTGCGTCCCTACGGCGGTTGGGTGCGCGTGCTTTACCTGCAGCCCGAGGGCCTTACCGACGAGCTCGTCGCGGCCATCCGCGACACCCCTGAGGTCGTCAAGTACATCGACATCCCGCTACAGCACAGCAATGCCGAGGTTCTCAAGAACATGAACCGCACCGGCTGCACCTCCGAGTTCCTCGAGATGGTCGCGCGCCTGCGCCGCGAGGTACCCGGCATCACGCTGCGCACGACCGCTCTTGTCGGCTTCCCCGGTGAGACCGAGGAGCAGTTCGAAGAGCTCGTCGACTTCATCGAGAAGGCCGAATTCGACTACTGCTCCGTCTTTGCCTACTCGCAGGAGGACGGCACCGAGGCGGCCGGCATGGCCGACCAGGTCGATGAGGATGTCAAGCACGATCGCGAGCAGCAGATGGTCGACATTGCCGAGACGTACGGCTTTGCCAGCGCCGCCAAGCATGTGGGCCAAGTCGTCCGTGTGCTCATCGACGCCCACGAGGAAGACGACGAGGGTCAGCTCGACATCCTGGGCCGCACCTACTTCCAGGCGCCCGACTCCGACGGCGTGGTACATCTCGGACCCGTCGACATTGCCATGGGCGAGTTCGTTGAAGTGCAAATTGACGAGTCGGTGTGCTACGAGCTCTTTGGTCACATCGTGCGATAAGCGAGGCAAGCATGTCCAAGCCTAACAAGGTGTATGGCGGCATCGAATGGACGCCGGCCAACATCGTCACGGTCATTCGAATACTGTTCATCCCGGTCTTCGTCATTGCCCTGCTCGCACCTTGGGAGCAATGCCTGTTTGGGACCAACCCGATGGGTCTTACCGTGCGCGCGGTGGTCTCGCTTGTCGTGTTCGGCCTCATCTGCCTGACAGACACGCTCGACGGCTACCTGGCGCGTTCGCGTAACGAGGTAACCGTTTTCGGCAAGTTCATCGACCCCATCGCCGACAAGATCCTCGTGGTGGCGGCTCTTCTGTGCCTTGTGGAGCTAGGCCTTTTGAGCAGCTGGGTCCCCATTGTCATCGTTGCCCGCGAGATGCTTGTAAGCGGCCTTCGCATGCTTGTGGCCTCGGCCGGCGTCGTCGTCTCGGCATCTATTCTCGGCAAGATCAAGACCGCGACCACCATGGTAGCCATCTGCCTGTTCATCCTCATGGTGTCGCCCATCGTGGCTGCGCTCACGTGGTTCTATGTGCTTGCATGGACCCTGATGCTTGCGGCTGTCTTCTTCACCATTGCCTCGATGGTGGATTACTTTGCCAAGGCTTGGCCGCTGCTTGCAGCTACCCCGGCTAAGGCTGAAGGGGAGGAAAAGGCCGAGAAGACTTCCAACGAGCTCGCTTTTGCCTGGGGCACGGTTGAAGGCGACCATCCGCTTACCCGAGAGGTCCTTGCAGGTTTGGCTGAAAAGGGCCTGAGTGTCTGCACGGCTGAATCGTGCACAGGCGGCCTTGTCTGCGCAGCCCTCACCTCGCAGCCCGGTTCGTCGTCGGTCGTGCGTGGCGGCGCCGTCACCTATACGGTGGATGAGAAGGTCCGCGCCTTGGGCCTTGATCCCAGCCAGGTGGAACACGACGGTGTCGTTTCCGAAGAGACGGCGCGTGCCATGGCCCTTGGCGCCAAGAATCGCCTGGGTACCGACTACGCCCTCAGCACGACCGGTGTCGCCGGACCCGGCGGAGCAACTCCGCAGGCTCCTCTGGGCTGCGTCTGCCTGGGTTTGGCCTGCCCCGACGGCACAGTGACAAGCCAGCGTTGCATCTTCGAGGGTTCTCGCGCCCAGGTGCGCGCGCAAGCCGTGGACAAGGCCCTCGAAATGCTTATAGAGCACATGAGCAAGAACGCCAACTAAAAACCGCACGTCCAGCGCGTCACATACGTCACAGGATTGTCACGCCCGCACGTGACCAAAAACTTGTCGCCATGATGGAACCTGCCAGCGATGCGTGGCAGAATTGCGTGGCGACGAACGGGAACGCATCCCGCACAGCCCATAACGAGAAGGAAGCGACATGGCAAAGTCTTCAGTCTCCAAGGAGATTCACGCCCGCACCGAGGGCGACGCGCGCACCAAGATGATCGAGCTCACGACGAGCGAGATTGAGAAGCGCTTCGGCAAGGGATCCATCATGAAGTTCGGCGACGCGGCCGACGCCCTGTCGGTGGAATCCATTCCCACCGGCGCCCTCGCGCTTGACGCCGCGCTTGGCATCGGCGGCGTTCCGCGTGGCCGTATCATTGAGATTTACGGCCCTGAGTCGAGCGGCAAGACGACGCTGTCGTTGGAGATTCTCGCCGAGGCTCAGGCCATGGGCGGCGTCGTGGCGTTCATCGACGCCGAGCACGCCCTCGACCCGGGCTATGCCGCCCGCCTGGGCGTCGACATCGACGAAGTGCTCATCTCCCAGCCCGACACCGGCGAGGACGCGCTTGAGATTTGTGACATGCTTGTACGCTCCGGCGCCATTGACGTCATCGTCATCGACTCAGTCGCCGCTCTTGTGCCCCGCGCCGAAATTGAAGGCGAGATCGGCGACAGCTCCGTGGGCCTTCAGGCTCGCCTCATGAGCCAGGCCTTGCGCAAGCTGGCAGGCTCGCTCTCCAAGTCCAAGACCACGTGCATCTTCATCAACCAGCTGCGCGAGAAGATTGGCGTCATGTTCGGCAACCCCGAGACGACCACCGGCGGCCGCGCGCTTAAGTTCTTCGCCTCCGTGCGCCTGGAGATCCGCCGCGTCGAGAGCATCAAGAAGGGCACCGACGTCATCGGCAACCGCGTGCGCGTCAAGGTCGTGAAGAACAAGGTGGCTGCGCCTTTCCGTCAGGCGGAGTTCGACATCCTCTATGGAGAGGGCATCTCCAAAGAGGGCTGCGTGCTCGACATGGCCGTTGACGAGAACATCGTCAACAAGTCCGGCTCGTGGTACACCTACGGCCAGGAGCGCATCGGCCAGGGACGCGAGGCAGCCAAAGACTTCCTCAAGCAGAATCCCGAGCTCTGCAGCGAGATCGATCACAAAGTACGCGTGGCCATCGGCCTGCTTCCCAATGAGGACGCCCCTGTGGGCGAGCCTGTTGAGAACGCCTAGGCTTTCTTTCAACCCGAAACAGATGTGCCATGGCACAGACCGAGGTTGAGCGTGTGCGATGTCTTCTCGACGAGCTTGAGCGCCACCAACATCAGCGCAAGGGCGCTGCGGACACCCAGGCGGCATCCTTGCGCCTGCACCTGCAAGAGGAAGAACATGCTTCATCCCCATGCAAAGGCAGGCGTGTTCTTTGCGAGCTGCTTGCCGACGAGCCGCACGACGGTGATGCCGCCACCCCGACGGCCACCCATGCCTTGGAAATCCCTGCGAGCGCACGGCGGGTGTTTGCCTCGGGTCGCCAAGCCTTTGAAGATGCGGCTGATTTCGAGGCATATGCCCGCACAGCCTTGGAGCAGGCCGCCTTCGAGCGTGCTTGTTCCAAGTTAAGCGCCAGGGAACGTCCCGGAAAGGACGTGCTCAACCTTCTTGTACAAGAGGGGTACCCTGCAGAGGCATCGCAGGCCGCGGTGGACAAGGCCAAGCGCTGCGGTGTGATCAGCGACACCCGCTATGCACAGGCCTTTGTCAATTCCAAGACCAGGTCCGGCTGGGGCAAGGCTCGCATATCTCGCGAACTGGAACGGTTCGGCCTTTCGCTGGAAGACGCCGGTGAAGAAGCCCTAGACAGCCTCACTCAGGATCGGGAGTACGAGCGGGCTTTGGCTGCCGCCAGCAGACGGGCAATGCCGTCCAAGAACCCAACGGAGAAGATCGCTCGCTTTCTCATGGGCCGCGGCTTCGCTACAGGGCTTTCTTTGCGCGTCGCTAAAGAAGTCGTCGCACAGGCGCAAGAGCCATCCGACGAATAAGCGTTTCACCGCACTTTTCTGACATCTTGTGTCAAAAATGTGGATAACAGGTACATTGCAAGCTTCTCCTTGCCCAACCAAGGAGAGATGACATATAGTTACCCATGCACTTGAGCACGGGCAATAGCGCAGCTTGGTAGCGCACTTGACTGGGGGTCAAGGGGTCGTGGGTTCAAATCCCGCTTGCCCGACCATGTTTACTTAGAGCCTGGGACTTCTTGAAGTCCCAGGCTTTTTTAGTTCTTGGCACCACCCTCATCGACAGTCAATGTGAGAAGCCTGTAGACCGCGTATGACACTACCGTAAGGTTGGTATACGGATGTGTACACCAACGCAGGTAGAATACTATTTTTTCCCACGTTGACTTCGTAGGGCGGCATTGTTCCCGCCCAAAGAGGCAGGGTGCTTTCGTATAATGCATCCCAAGAATTTTTACCAGGCATAAGCAGGGGAGAGCAGCATGTCAAAAGATCGCACACGGGGTTTGGGCCTTGTCAACCAAACGGCAGAACCCGGTACACCCGACAATCCCCTACATACGCTGGCAACGATTCCCAACCTCATCACGTTGTGCCGTCTTGTACTCACTGCCTGTTTCCTGGTGCTCTATCCTCAGGAGCAGTATCACACCCTTGCTGTGGTGCTCTTCATCATTGCGGCCTGCACCGACTGGATCGACGGCAAGCTCGCACGTCGCCTCAAGCAGGTGAGCCTCTTCGGTAAACGCTTCGACCCGGTGATGGATCGCGTCCTCATCTTCAGCGGCGTCATCGCCCTGCTCGTTACCTCCCGCATCCCCGCCTGGACCGTTTGCTACCTGGTAACGCGTGACGCGCTGCTGTTTGTGGGCGGAGCCGTTCTCATGAAGACGCATAGCCGCATTCCCGACGTGTGCTACACCGGCAAGGCCTGTACGTTCATTCTCATGGCAGGCTTCTCCGTGCTGCTCTTCGACCTTTTCCCGATGCCCGGTCTCAACCTCTTCGAATGCTCTTTCCTTCCCGGCTTTGGAGCCGCCACGACGAGCATAGGAATCTGGCTTGTCTATGTCGGTTGCATTCTTTCCGTCGCGGCCGCCCTCATCTATGTCGTGAGGGGCGTGCGTATCCTGAGGAGCGATCCTGATGCTGAACAGTCCAACGATGCAGCCTAGCCCACGCATCGCAATGCCTCTCTCACGCCGGGATTTCCTGGGCTTAGGCGCACTTGTGTGCCTTACCGCTGCCGGTGTCTTCCATGCCGCCCCCGCCCATGCCGACGCCAACCGTTGGTCCGCCTTCGGCGACGACTATCCCGCCTTGCAGTTCGCCAGCGAGGCTGCCGTGGCTGATGAGGATGGAAACGTTCTTTTCTCGCTCAACGGCGACGTCTCCATGGCCATGGCCTCGACGACGAAGATCATGACGGCCGTCGTCGCGCTGGAAAGCGGCGTTTCGCTCGACACCGTCTATACCGTTTCCGACATCGTCAAGACCGTGTACGGCCAGCTTGTCGGCTATGACCCCGGCGACCAGACAACGCTCAACGAGCTGCTTCACGGCCTGCTTGTCTACTCGGGCAACGACGCGGCGGTGTGCATTGCCGAATGCGTGGGCGGCTCGGTCGCCAACTTCGTCGAGATGATGAACGGCAAGGCCGCAGAACTTGGTCTTGCGGGCACCCACTACGTCAACCCCCACGGCCTCGATGAGGACGGGCACCATTCTACCCCGCTCGACCTCATCACGCTTGCGCGCCACGCTGTGCAGATCCCCCTTTTCAGCTCCATCGTGGGCTCGGTCTACACGACGGTTCAGGTGGGGGGCGAGTCCAAGACGCTGGAGTCGACCGATGCCCTGGGCAACTCGTACCCCGGCATGCGCGGCATTAAGACGGGCTTCACCTACAACGCAGGCAACTGCTTCGTGGGCCGCGCGACCTTAGGCTCCAAGACCCTGTTCATCAGCGTCTTGGGATGCGAGGGGAGCGAGGGACGCTGGTCAGACGCCCGCACGCTGCTTGATTGGGCTTTCGGTCACTATCCTGAGCTACAGGGAGTCGGTGCAACGAACGTCACCCTGTATGCCCCTTTTGCCGAAAACGCGAGCTGGTCGGTCGGCTACGGTGCAAACGGCCTTGTGCTATTTCGCGACAACGCCTCGCGCTCCGTCTCGGTAAGCGAAAGCGACGCCGGCATGATTGAACCCGGCGAAGTCACCTCCACCATCTCCTGGCAGGACAGCGCCGGCTCCACGGGTGCCGTTCGCACAGAGAAGGGCGAAGCGGTTCTTTTTGAGTCACATGCCTTTGGCCCGCTTGTATCGCAGCTGTTCTATTAAACTGTTAGTCATACGACGAACCCACGACACACGAGGGGTTACTATGAACGAAAACATGAACAACCTGACGGGCACCATGGGCCAGACCCAGTCGTTCAACCTCATGCCCGACATCACCCTTCCCAACATTGACATGAGCTCCCAGGATTCAGGCCTGGCCGAACTCACCATCGTGCGCGGTCCTTCCACCGGCGAGCGCTTCATCCTCGACATTCCCGAGGTCACCATCGGTCGCGACCCAAACTGCGAGGTCTTCCTTAACGACCGCACCGTGTCGCGTCGCCATGCCCACCTGAGCATTCAGGGCGGCCGCGCCATCATCGAGGACCTGGGCTCGCTCAACGGCACTTGGGTCGACGCCGCCATCGTTTCTTCGAGCGAGCTCTTCAACGGCTCGACGATTCAGATCGGCACCTTCAAGATGATCTTCAACATGCACTAAGCAGCCTTCGAGTCCCAGTGGGAGAGCACACGCGATGACGGATGAACCCAAGTACACTATCGGCAAGGTCGTCAAACAGCTCCAGATCAACCATTCCGACATCACGGTGTCGAAGGTGCGTTTCCTGGAGAGCGAGGGCCTTGTTACGCCGCAGCGCACCAAGAGCGGCTACCGCATGTACTCGGACCATGACATTGCGCGCCTCGAGGCCATCCTCCAGATGCAGAAGACGCAGTTCTATCCCTTGGCTGTCATCAAAGAAAAGCTCGACGCGTCTCCCGATGCATACCTGAGCATCCTTGATGGCGGCACTGATGCGGAAGAGACTGCAGAGGAACCCGCCGAGTCCAAAGACGACGCGTTTGCCCAGGCATATCACCCCATCGACGAGATGGCGGCACAAGCCGAGGTTCCCGCTGCGTTCGTGGGCGAACTCATTGAAGCCGGTTTCCTCGATACCAAGGCCGACACCATGGGCCGTCCTTCTGTATCTGGCTGCGACCTCGGACTCGTGAAGGCCGCCTTTGAGCTGGGCGGCTGCGGCTTTGACACGCGAACCCTCAAGAGCCACATTCAGCGCGCCAACCGCGACGTGACGTTCTACAAGCAGGGTCTGGCCATCACCGCTCGCAAGGATGCCGACGCTCAGCCCGACAAGACCCTCGCACATCTCATCGAGCTCAACAACACCATCTACTCCACGCTTGTACAGCGCATGGCCGAGCTGTAGTGCGCGTATCGGGCACATAAACTAAAAGCAACCAAGTAAAAGGGGCGGTCATCCGCCCCTTTTTTCGGCATCGGCAGCCGTATGCAGACAAACCGCGAAATCCTTCTGCCCAAACGGGCAAACCCCAAAGCTGAACACTTTTAAGTATTCTTGGGGTTTATGCCTACATTGCCAACCCTTGTCGATGTGCCGCCCGCGCTTGGTAAAATAACCCTTCAGCGATTGAAGGGATTTGTGCTCCATGAGTCTGAACGGCATCACAAGACGAACCTTTGCCACGTCGGCTTTCTCGATGTTGGCCATCCTCGGCACCGGTGCCCTGCTGGGTACCCCGGCATACGCCGACTACTCCGCCTCCGCCGAGACCGAGGCGGCGCTTTCCGATGCGCAGACGCGCTATGAAAACGCCCTTGCACAGATTGACTATCTCAACGACCAGTACTTCGACGCCGAGGCGCAGTACAACTACATTCTTGACCAGATCAACGACACCCAGGCCCAAATCGACCAGCTCCAGGCCGATATCGAGGCCAAGCAGGCCGAGCTGTCGCAGGCACAGGACATCCTGTACGACCGCGTGGCAGCAAGCTACCGCGCAGGCAACGTCGCACTCATCGACGTACTCCTGCAGGCGACCGACTTCGACGACTTTGTGAGCCGCCTGTACTACGCCAACAAGACTTCCGACGCCGACGCCGAGGCCATCCAGGCCGTCAAGGACATCAAAGCGTCCCTTGAGGCCGACCAGCAGGCGCTCTACGAGCATCAGGCTCAGCTCGAGGACCTTCGAGCCCAGCAGGAAGCCGCTCTCGACGAGCTCTCGGTACGCCTTGCCGCCGCGCAGGACTACGCCGCGTCTCTTGATTCCGAGGTCCAGGCACTCATCGCCCAGCGCGACGCCGAGATTGCCGCAGCCGCCGAGGCCGCGCGCATCGCAGCCGAGCAAGAGGCCGAGCGCCAGCGCCAGGAGCAGGCCGCACAGGGCGGGTCAAGCTCGGGCGACTCGGGTTCCAGTTCGGATTCCGGCGATTCGGGTTCGGGCGACTCGGGCTCTGGCGGGTCAGACGCGGGCGGATCGAGCTCTGGTGGCACCGGCGTCCACGACTCCAGTGTGGTAAGCGCCGCCTACAGCCTCATCGGCACGCCCTATGGCACGTTTGACTGCTCAGGCCTTACGAGCGCCGCGTACGGAGCCTGCGGCTACTCGCTCTACCACCAGTCGGGCGTGCAGTACAGTATCGTCGCAGGCAAAGGCAACCTCGTGGGAGCCGACGGCCTTGTGGCAGGCGACCTCGTTTTCTATGCCCGCGGCGGTTCCATCTATCATGTGGGCCTCTACATCGGCGACGGCTATATCATCGATTCCATCCCCTCGGGAGGCGTGCAGGTCAGGACCCTGTACTTCTGCGACGGCTTCTGCGGTGGCGGCAGCCCGCTCTAAGCCTCTCATCAGACGGACTATTCAGCGAACAAAGACCAGTAAGGAAATATCATGGTCATGAATGATTCAGAAGCACGACAGCTCACCAGGCGCGACTTCGGCAAGGTTGCCGTCGTAGCAGGCGCTGCATGCCTCATGGGCGGTGTCCTTGCGCCCCACGGTGCTCATGCTGCTACCGATGCGACCCTTGCGGCGCTTTCCGGCGCCCAAGCCGAGTATGAGGCGGCCATGGCCGAACTGCAAAGCATTACCGAGCAGCTTGAGATTGCCCAGTACAACCTGGCTGAGTGTCAGGCCAACCTACAGCAGACCAACGACCAGATCGCCGAGCTCGAGGTGACCATCGCCCAGAAGCAGTCCGAGCTGCTCGAGGCTCAGGATGTCCTTGCTGACCGCCTTGGGGCAAGCTACAGGGCCGGCACCTCCAACCTGCTTGAGGTTCTCCTTGACTCGGCCGACTTCGAGGATTTCGTGAGCCGTCTGTATTATGCCAACAAGGTCAACGACGCCGACACCGAGGCCATCAACAACGTCAAGACGCTCAAGGCCGAACTCGAGGCAGAAGAAACCGAGCTTCAGCAACAGCGCGCCACGCAGGAGCAGCTGCTTGCCGACCAGCAGGACTACACCGACCAGCTTGCCAGCACCGAGAGCTATTACAGCAGCTACACGGCCAGCCTGAGCTCAGAGGTCACTGCACTTATTGCCCAGGCCCAGCAGGAGACCATAGCCGAGCAGCGCGCTGCAGCCGAGCGCGCAGCCCAAGAGGCCGCAGGCTCCAACGGCGGCACTTCCTCGGGCAACACCGGCACCTCGAACGGAAACACGGGCACCACGACCAACAACGGTGGAAACGGCGGCACCACAGACAATGGCTCCACCGATAACGGCTCCAGCACGCCCGACAACAGCGGTTCCACTGACAACAGCGATGGATCCTCGGATGGAGACTGGGGCGGTGACTCCGACAATGGTGGTGGTTCTTCCGACGGCGATTGGGGCGGCTCCGCCGGCGGCTCGGGCAACCACATCTACTCGGTTGCCAGCATCGCCTGGAACTACTGCGGCGTGCCCTACGTGTGGGGCGGCACCGATCCTTCCGGCTTTGACTGCTCAGGTCTCACGCAGTACTGCTACGCCCAGGCAGGTTACTCCATCGGCCGCGACACCTATTCCCAGGCAGCCGATATCTCCGCCTGCGGTCAGATGGTCTACTCCATGAGCCAGCTCGAGGCCGGCGACCTCATCTTCCCGCACTCCGGTCACGTGGGAATCTACCAAGGCGGCGGTTGTCTCATCGACGCGCCGTACGAAGGCCAGGTTGTTCAGTACCGTTCATGCTGGTTCAGCGATTGTTTCGGCGGTTGCCCGGTCTAAGAGGCGTACCATAGTCAGGTTGATGTAACAGGCAAGCGCAGCAGGGGAGGTCGATATGGAAACCAACGGCATGCATGCACGAAAGCTCATTGCGCTCGGTGCGCTCACGCTTGCGCTCAGCGTCCCTGTTGCCCTGGCCGACACGGTCGACGATCCTGCAGACGATGCCGGTACCCAGCAGACCGACACGGTCGAAGACACTGCCGAAGGCACCGGCGAGCAGGACACATCGGAACAAGAAGCTCAGGCAGCGACTGCCGCGCCGACTTCCACCAACGAGCTCATCGCTGCCCAGCAGCAGTTTGACGAAGCTCAGGCAAAACTGCAGGAGATCGGTGCGCAGCTCGAGCAGACACAAGGTCTCATCCACTCAACGCAGGCCGACCTCAAGCGCATCGGCTCTCAAATTGACCAGACCAAGGCCGACATCGCACAGACCGCAAGCGACCTTGCGACCGCTCAGGCCGCATTGGCCGCGTACCTGCAGATTACCTATAAATCAGGCGTTCTAAGCTTCCTCGACGTCATTTTGGCCTCGTCGGACTTCAACGATTTCGTGACGCGCACGTACTACGCAAGCGCCGTACAGAACTCCCAGGTCGAGACGATCAACGAGATTAAGGACCTCAAGGTCAGGCTCGAGGAGCTTCAACAGGAACTCACCGAGCAACAGGCCACCGAAACCAGCTTGCTCAACCAGCTGCAGGAACAAGAGGCCCAGCTCGCCCAGCAGAAGCAAGAGTCCGACGACATCGTGGCTCAGCTGTCCACGCAAGTACAGCAGCTTTTCTCCGCACAACAGGAGCAGCTCACGGCGGCGGCATCGGCCCGTGCCCTTGCTGCGGGCGCGGCAGACGCAGGCGAGGCCGTAGGCGTGTACAACGTGGGCATCTCCCAGGGTTCCGTCACGGAAAACGCTTACGCATGCCTCGGTATGCCCTATGTTTGGGGTGGAGACGATTCCAACTACGCTGAGTACCTGGGCTACGACTGCTCCGGCTTCGCGCAGCACTGCTATGCCCTTGAAGGTTATTCCATCGGCCGCACCACCTGGGACCAGATAGACGACATCCAGGCAGCCGGCGACTGGAAGACCTCGGTAGAGGAGCTCGAACCCGGCGACCTGGTGTTCCCCAGCGACCACCATGTGGGCATCTACATCGGCAACGGTCAGATGATTGACGCGCCTTCACCTGGCCTCTTCATCAGGATCGACACAATCACCGACTTCATCGGCGGCGGCTCGCCGATATAAGTTCCAAAGACCCAGGGATTGAGAGGACACGATGAAACAGCTGCTCAGCGGCAATGAAGCCATAGCCAGGGGAGCATGGGAAGCCGGCTGCGACGCCGGCTTCGGCTATCCGGGCACCCCTTCGACCGAGACGCTCGAGACGTTTGCCAAGCTCGACGACGTCTATGCGGAATGGGCCATCAACGAGAAGGTCGCCCTTGAGAGCGCCCTGGGCTTTTCCATGGCAGGGCACCGCGCACTTGTGACGATGAAGCACGTCGGCGTCAACGTTGCCGCCGACCCGCTCATGTCGCTTGCCTACTCGGGCGTGCGCGGCGGTCTCGTGCTGCTTGCGGCAGACGACCCCGGCATGTTCTCCTCTCAGAACGAGCAGGACAGCCGCAACTACGCCGCATTTGCCCGCGTTCCCATGTTTGAGCCCGCTGACTCGGCCGAGGCCCTTGAAATGACCAAGGAGGCGTTCAGGCTCTCCGAGGAGTTCTCCACCATCTGCATGGTGCGTTCCACCGTGCGCATCTCACACACGCGCACGCCTGTCGAGGTAGGGGAGCGCCACGCAAGCGACCCCATCGCCTTTGAGACGAGCATCAAGGACTGGGTCATGATGCCGGCAAATGCCCGTCCCAAGCGCCTGGTGGCCGACGAGCGTGTGGCAAAGCTCACCGAATACGCCGAGGCGAGCCCACTCAACAAGATCGAGCTGCGTGACACCACCATTGGTTTCATCTGTTCCGGCGCTGCCTACCAGCACGTTCGTGAGGCCGTGCCCGAGGCGTCGACCCTCAAGCTCGGTATCTCCTACCCGCTGCCCGCACGCAAGATCATCGAGTTCTTTGGCGCGGTGGACAAGGTATACGTGGTTGAGGAGGCCTGCGATTACTACGAGAAGGCAATCCGCGCCATGGGTCACGTGCCTGCCGAGTGGGCAAGTCCGCTGCCCTGCGCCTTCGAGCTCTCGCCTGCCATCATTCGCCGTGCCCTGGGCCTTGAGGTTCCCTGCAACAATGAGGCCTGCAAGCTCGCCGCTGGGGCAAACCTGCCCGGCCGTCCTCCGGCACTGTGCGCCGGCTGCCCTCACCGTGTGCCGTTCTTCGAGCTCAAACGCATGCGCGCCATCGTTTTGGGCGACATCGGCTGCTACACGCTCGGCGCCTTGCCGCCGCTTGCCACGCTCGAGTCGGCCATCGACATGGGTGCCTCGGTGTCCATGGGCCACGGCTTCGAGGTCGCCCGCGCCCTGGAGAAGGAGCGTGGCTGCGAGCAGGTAGCCGGGGGAGCACGCCCCGTCTTCTCGGTCATCGGTGACTCCACGTTTGCCCACTCGGGCCTGTCGGGCGTCATCTCGGCCGTGTACAACGCTGGCTGCGGCAATGTCGTGATTCTCGATAACCGCACCACCGCCATGACGGGCGGCCAGGGCAACCCTGTGAGCGGCATCACGCTGCAGGGGAGGCCCTCGCGCGAGCTCGACCTGCCGAGCGTCCTTAAGGCATGCGGCGTTGACGAGGTCATCCAGGCCAACGCCCTCGACGTGAAGGAAGTCCGCGCCGCTCTCAAGCTTGCCGCCTCCCACACCGACATGCTCTCCGTCGTCATCTGCCAGTCGCCGTGCGTCGTGGAGTACAAGGTCCGCGGCACCAAGCGCATGGTGAACGAGGACGCCTGCAGGGGCTGCGGCGCCTGCGTGCGCATCGGTTGCCCCGCCATTAACCGTGATGCCGCTGGTCGCGCCGTGATTGACGCAAAGCAGTGCAACGGCTGCTCGCAGTGCGAACAATATTGCGCCTTCGGTGCAATCTCGACCGAGGAGTAGGACCTTATGACGAACAACGCATCGCTCTATCCCGATTTTCCCGCGAAGCCCATCACGGTCGTGCTGTGCGGCGTGGGTGGCCAGGGCGCTATCACTGCAGCTCATCTGCTTGCCGGCGCCGCGATGTTCTCCGGCTACGACGTGAAGGTCTCCGAGATTCACGGCATGGCCCAGCGCGGTGGCTCCGTCTCCACAACGGTGCGCTTCGGCGAGAACGTCTCCACGATGGTGTGCGACCCAGGCTGCGCCGACCTGCTCATCTCGTTCGAGACGATGGAGGCCCTGCGCAACCTCGAGTTTCTCAAGCCTGGCGGCCATGTCATCGTCAACGACACCCAGATTATCCCCATGCCCGTACTGAGCGGTCTGGCCACGATGCCTGGAAACATCGATGACACGCTTAAGGCTTACGGCACCGACGACGTGACGCTTTTCGATGCCGAGGAGCTCGCTGAAGAAGCCGGTAACCGCAAGTGCTCCAACGTGGCGCTTCTGGGTTGTGCAGCCTCGTATCTGCCCATCGAGGAAGATGCTTGGCACAAAGCCATCGAGAACCGCGTTCCCCCAAAAACTCTCGAGGCCAACCTGAAGGCCTTCGCACTGGCTCAGGAGAAGTAGGCGCAAGCCAGTCTGCTTCGCATGCAACGTTATTGTCGTAAAACCACAGTGCCCCGTTCCTCGATGAATCCGAAGAACGGGGCACTGTTTTGTAGCTCAACTCCATCAGGCGTCGAACCATATACCTGCCTCAAATACAAAGGCATGCTCTGAAAGCACTGAGGGCAATCAACCGGCAATCAGCCCTTAAGGCATGCTTAAAGCACCAGCATCAATGCATTCAATGCATTCAATGCACCTTAATTCCCATCTCATTACAGAGTAACTCTGTTCGAGACTGAGAACAGGGCCG
>ERZ1034984.374-NODE-374-length-50645-cov-8.458707_pt1 | contig 50645 bp, 37 predicted proteins | sample MGYA00520589_ERZ1034984 | MGnify/ENA primary metagenome ERZ1034984 (study PRJEB33766, sample SAMN09781790) | gut metagenome | biome: gut microbiome | host: Homo sapiens | place: Madagascar | study: EMG produced TPA metagenomics assembly of the PRJNA485056 data set...
CCCTCACCCCGCCTCCCCATCCTAGGCGGCCGATTTATTCAGTGTTGCCTTAAGCTGGCGGAGATATTCATTTGGGTGGCAATTATCAACTCGGCAAGGTTCGATGCTGCCAAAGGCCCCGTAAATATGCTTGTCGGTGTCTCTTGCATGTTTGCGGGCAGGGGGCTCGCCTTTGTTTTGTCTGAGGCTTTGACCATGTCCCCTTGGGACCAACCTACGGTGGCCGCTTACGTACTCGTCGTCTTCCTCATTCTCGTCTATCTGTTTTCATTCTCCGAGGACTTTGCTGTGGCTTTTCATGCCGGGGGGAGAGGCCCCGCGCATGCTCTTGAGAAGAATAGCGATAAGCGAAGGGCGAATAGCGTTCTTGACCGGGGTCGAGTTCTTGACGAGATTGCCCGAAAGCACTCGCTCACCGCACGCGAGCGCGATGTGCTGGGCTATTTATCCCAAGGCCGAAACCGAACCTATATTGCTGAGGTGCTCGGTATCTCAGAGGGCACCGTGCATGTGCATGCAACGCATCTATACCAAAAGCTTGGAATACACGGGCAGCAAGAGCTCATTACTTTCGTCGAAAAGCACGAGTCGTGAGGCTGTGGAAGTGATTGTGAGAAGTGTCGGTATTTGAGCCGGCTGTTTTAGCGAATCTGGGTTCCTATACCAGTCTGGTATAGGAACCCCAATATCCCTTTCTGGAAGATGTGCAGCGCAAACGATTTGCCTATAACGTGACTTGTCCGCGATTGCACGGCACAGGGTCTCGAAAAGAGTGCCGGGGTCGCAATGCCTGACTAGTGAAAGGGGAACGGACATGGATGTCACCAGGAGGTCGTTCGTGGGCGGTATGGGCGCGGCGGGGGTTTTGGCGGTAGCGAGTGCGGCTCCTGTATCGGCCGTGGCAGAGGAGACCAGTGGGGCCATTGTTGACGCCCATGTGCCCGGATACCAGTGCTCCGAGGACTGGCTTGGCCAGCCTCCCGTCATCGATCCGTCCGAAGTTCTTGAGACTGTTGAGGCGGAAGTGGTCGTATGCGGCGGCGGCCACGCCGGCTGCCAGTGCGCCCTTGCTGCTGCCCAGCAGGGGGCGAAGGTCGTTCTGCTCGAGGCTCAGGCTAAGGATACCTACACTGCCAACGGTGTCGACATCTGTGGATTCAACTCCAAGCTGCTCACGGATCGTGGCCTGGGCGGTTACGATACCGGTGAGATTGTGGGCGAGTTTGTCCGTCGCGGCGCAGGGCGCGTCAATGCGGACATCATTCGCCTGTTTGTCGAAAACTCGGGCGAGATGATTGACAATCTCGTGGCCATCACCCCTGAAACGTCCAACATGTGGGATTTCGAGAGCGGGCAAGTCCAGGTCCAGACTGCCTATGACATGCCTGATGCAAGCTATTATCCGCTCGTTCGCTCTGGGTATAAGGGCTGGGCGTCATGTCTGCAAACCATGGGTACCCACAATCCTGCCCCTGTTGATGGGCGTCCCGGTGAGGACGTCATGCGAATGACCGAACTGGAGATTTACACCCGGCTGGCTGCAGAGGAGCTCGGCGCCGCGTGGTATTGGGAGACCGCGGCAGTCGAGCTGGTTCAGAACGAAAAAGGCGATGTGACGGGGGTTATTGCCAAGGGACCGGACGGCTACGTGCAGTTCAATGCGTCCAAGGCCGTCTGCCTGTGCACCGGCGACTTCAGCGGCAACGCCGATATGGTTTGGAACTTGCTGGACGACGTGAATGAGCTTGGCATGCGCAACGGGATGACCCGCGAGGAGATGACCGGGTCGGGCCGCGATGGAAGCGGCATCAAGATGGGCTGCTGGGCAGGCGGCAACATCGAGTGCCACCCGCGTCCGTCGATGGACACGATGATGTACACGCCCGGCCCTTGGGGCGATGCGCCATTCCCCATGCTCAACTCCAAAGGCAAGAGATTCATGGACGAGGGCATGTGCGGCCTGCACTCCCCGATGATGCTGCGCCAGCCTCATGGGCCCATCAGCATCGTGACCGACGCCAATTATGTCGAGAAGCTCCAAGCTTGCTCCATCGACCACGGGGCGGCAGACTGGGGCGATGCCTATGTCAACATCCACGACTACTGGGGACGCATGGTTGAGGACATGAACGCCGCCGTTCAGGCCGGAGCCGAAGGCGCTGACGTGCACGACGTCGCCGTCCCTTATCGAGAGTGGCGCATCTTCCGCGTCTGGGCCGCGGACACGCTCGAAGAGCTTTTTGAGTACCTCGGGTATGAGGGCGAGGCGCTCGAGCAGTGCCTTGCCACCATCGACGAGTACAACAAGATGTGTGCTGACGGCGCCGACGCCCTATACGGCAAGGACCCTGCATTTATGTCCGCCCTCGATACCCCGCCGTTCTTCGGAGCCGTCGTAGACAACCAGTGCCGCAACACGGCAGGCCTCGTGACCCTCGCTGGTTTGGTTACCGATGAGAGTATGAACGTGCTGAAGTCTGACTACACGACTCCCATCAAGGGCCTCTACGCCGCCGGCAACTGCCTTGGTCACCGTTACGGCCCCGGCTACTCCACTCCCACGGCAGGCGCTTCGATGGGTATGGCCATGACCCATGGCCGTGTGCTCGGCAAGATTGTGGCTGCGTTGTAAGAGGGGAGCGGTCGCTCGTCATTTCAGGCCAATGCTGCGGGATGAGGTATAACGGTTAACGGCTCGCTTTGAAATCGGGGCCCATCGAAGCCGAGTTGCTTCTGATGGACCCCGATTTCTTTGTCGTCGGTCCCAACGGGCGTCAAAGGTAGTTGTGTACAGAGCTGAAGCGACCCAGATGATATGACGTGAACTTGATCGTACGGGAGTCTCCCGTCCTCCGGTCCTGGAAAGATCTCGGTAGGCGGTCCAGAATGTCTTTCGCCATAATCGACGGCTGGTCCGCTGGCCCGCATCGGCGACGGCCTCACCTTTGGCTTTGGGGCTTGTCTGGGACCGTCTTGAGCAGGCTGGGCTTGCTTGCACGGAGGGTGATGCCGTGCGGCCGGCAGAGGAAGGCCTGCGCGACCGGGCGGCGGTCGAAAGGGTCCTGTGGGAAGGGCCCGGGGGCCAAGGCTGACCGCGGCTTTGCAAGGGCCTGATGCAGCGCCCCGTCGCCCGCGGTGGCCCAGTTCCACCCGTCAGACGCGGGTTTTGGCGAGCGCCCAAGAGAGGCCGTCAGGAGTTGGGCTCGCCCGCGTCCGCTTGGGTGCCCTCCGTTTGACCTGACCACTGTGGTCAGGCATAAGCTCTCCGCAAAGCGGCGCGCAAGGGGGCGCGCCGCACGACAGCGAGGGGGTATCCCATGAATTCCAGGGAAACCCGTCCCTCGATGGGCCGCCGTTCGTTCGTGGCGGCCGCAGCCGCGGGTGCGGGGGCGTTGGCGGCTTCGGCGGCGCTTGCCCCGGTTGCCCGCGCCGATGCGGCGGGCGACCAGGCATGGGACGCCGAGTACGACGTCGTCGTGGTCGGTTACGGCCTGGCGGGCGGCACGGCGGCGCGCCATGCTGCCGACGCCGGAGCAAAGGTCCTGCTCATCGACGGGGCGCCCGAGGGTGGGGAGGGCGGCAACTCCAAGTACGCCAAGCAGCTGCTCGCCTCGGGGCACAGTGTTGAGAGCGCCGTCGCCTACCTCACCGCTCTCAACGGAGCTTTCTCGGTCGACCCTGAGATGGTCCAGCTCTTCGCCGAGCGCATGGTGGACATCCCCAACTACTGCCGTGACTTCCTCGGTGTGGAGAGCCTCCACTCCTGGATCGGCGACACCTCGGACCCCGTGCTTGCGCCCTTCGTGCCCGAGTACCCCGAGCTCCCGGGTGCGGAGGACTTCGACGCCTACACGATTACGGATACGAGCGGCGACGGGGCGTTGTGGGCCAACGTTCAGGGCCTCATCGCCGAGCGCGTCGACTCCATCGACGTGTGGCTCGCATCGCCTGCCCACCACCTGGTGCAGGAGGCTCAGACGCGCGCCGTCGTGGGTGTCATCATCGAGCACGAGGGTTCCGAGGTCCGCGTCGCGGCGCGCAACGGCGTGGTCCTGGCGTGCGGTGGCTACGAATTCAACCCGGAGATGCTGCGCGACTTCGCGGGCGTGGCCCAGGTCGCCGGCATCGGCACCCCCTACAACAGGGGAGACGGCATCCGCATGGCGCTCGAGGTGGGTGCCGACCTGTGGCACATGAAGAGCTACGAGCCCGGTTCCAACACGCTCATGTTCAACCCGGGCGACGGTACAAGCCCCCTGGCCGCGGGCGCCATCCCCGTGAGCGGCTCCACCATGTTCGTCGGCCCCGACGGAGCACGCTATTACAACGAGGTCGGAGAGAACCGTCACGGCCGCGTCAGGCTCGCCGGCGAGTTCCGCCCGGTCGACCACCCCGACAAGACCTGGTTCCTATGGGACCAGACGCGCATGGACGAGCTGGCGGGTATGGGCATCGTCGACGCGCTCCCCGTGTTGGCGGGCGAGCAGTACATCAAGGCCGACACGCTCGAGGAGCTCGCCGAGGCGTGCGGCATGGACGTCGACGTACTCACGACGCAGGTTGCGGACTGGGGCTTCTTTGCCGAACAGGGCCGCGACTACCAGTTCGGCCGCGACGCCGCCACCATCCGCGCCTTCGACGGCGGCCCCTACTATGCCATGCCCGGCATCCCGCTCATCCTCAACACACAGGGCGGCCCGCGTCGCAATAAGGGCGCCCAGGTCATGGGCGCCGACGGCGAGCCCATCCCGCACTTGTACTCTGCCGGCGAGCTCGGCAGCATGAACGCCTTCCAGTATCAAGGCGGCTGTAACCTGTCCGAGTGCCTCATCTTCGGCCGCATCGCCGGCGAGAATGCTGCAGCGGAGAAGCAGTAATCCCCGGGTCCTCGCCGCAGGATCGCCCGCCCGTGTGGGCGCGCTCGTATGGCGAGAGGCCCGGCATTCGTTCCGCTCCCAGAGAACTTGGCGTACCATGGGTGCATGCGGCGCCTCCGGCCTGCAGGGTCGGGGGCGCCTTCGTCATGTGGTGGCGAGCGAGGGAGGCATGGGCCATGGTTGAGGTTGCGAGCTGGTACGAGGAACCCCGCATGACGGGCTCCATGGTCACGAAGGCGGCGGGTATCTCGCGTAACGCTCTCATCAACTACGAGAGCCACGGTGCCGTTAGCCCCGCGCGCGACGAGAACGGCTACCGGTCCTATTCCCGCGGCGATCTGCTTGACGTGATGTGCTGTACCATGCTCACGTCCATGGGCTACAGCGTGGCCGAGGCGGCCGAGATGCTGCAAGGCGACGAGGTCATGGGCGTGAGCCATATCGACGGGTACATCGAGCGCCTGGCATGTCAACGCGACGCCATCCAGGCTAAAATCGAGAACCTTGCCGCGCTGAGAGGGGCGACCCTCGAGGCGCGCCCGACCGGCGAGGCGACGTTTGAGGTGGTTGAGTGCCCGGAGTGGCTGTTCTTCTTTGACGAGCACGAGTCCGTGGACATCCGCGACGTCAAGTCGGACAACCAGGTGGCGCTTCTGCGCTCCGTGCCGCTGTCGTGTCGTGGGTTCACGCTCGAAGGCTTTTTTGATGAGGGGGGTTTGCGCGCGTTTTACTGGGCGCGCACCCTGCGCAGGTCACACGAGTGCCTTCTCGATGTGGACTCCTCGCGGGCATGCGTTCTGGGCGGGACGTGTGTGCGCACCGTGCTGCGCGCGGACTATCCGGACCTCGACCCCGAAGGGACCCTGCGCGGGCGGCTCTCAAGCTTCCTGGGGGGACGGGGGTTGCGCGCCGTGGGCGACCCCTTCGTCCCGCTGCTGCTGAACAACCGCCGCCCTAGCCCGGTCTTCGAGCTGTTCGTTCCCGTGGGGGAGGCGGGATGACTTTTGGAATTCAGCGAGATGATTCTATCAACGGTGCCCAGTTCTCGTGCGGCTTCCATACCCTTGGTGGCCTCAAGATTAACGCCGAGGCCGAAGCGGCCAACCTCGATGGCGAGGTCATCCCCGGCCTGTTCGTCGCCGGGCGCTCCTCATGCGGTTTCTTCGGCGTCTATCCCGTTAGCGTCTGCTCCGTCGGCGACGGCCCCACCTTTGACCGCATCGCGGGACGAGAGGCAACGGCTAGGTAAGGTCCACATCCTTCTTGACACGAGAATCGTCCCGTTCCTTGGCCACAAAGCGAAAAGCCGCCCATTTCCTGAAGACGAGAAATGGGCGGTTTTCTTGTCTGCTGGCCTAGACAATGAACAAGTCCCCCGAGTAGCCCCGGCGGGGCCGGAGATGGCGCGCAAGGTGTGGGCACCTTGTCTGCCAATGACTCAATAAATGGCAATTTATCTGCTGTTATGATGCAATGTGCCCATCATTCCCGATGATTCGAAGGCGCTTGATGGCACCCGCGCAGCCCACGTTCTCGGACCTGGAGGCGTCCTCGGGGCGCGTGACGCGCCGCAGGAGGTTCCTGGCACTGCTCGACTCGAAGATCCCCTGGGGCGCGTGGGTGGCGCGCGTCGAGCCGCACTACCCCAAGGTCGGCGGTGCCCTCGCGCCTCTGGGCACGATGCTGCGCATGTACGTTGTGCAGGTCGCCTTTCAGCTCTCCGACGAGGGCGCCGAGGACGCCCGTGCGTTACGCCGAAGAATGCCGGGGAAACCCGCGACCAAGGGTCTCCCCGGAGTTTTTGGGCATCCGTTAAGCGGCCGAACCGTCCCCTGCGGCGTTGTGGCCCGCGATGCGGCCGTTCACAAGGCAGTCGGCCACGGCGCAGTTGCCCAATCGGCACGCTCCGTGCACGCCGCCGGTCACTTCTCCCGCCGCAAAGAAGCCCGGGATGGGTTGCAGACGCACGTCGAGAACGTGGCAGTCCACGTCGGTCTTGATGCCGCCCATGCAGTGATGCACCTTGGGCCAGCGACGCGTGACGTAGAACGGCGACTTGTCGATGGGTAGGGCATCCTCGGGAATTGCCTTGCCAAACTGGGCGTCCTCCCCAGACTCCACATAGCCGTTGTACTCGGCTATCTGGGCGCTCACTTCATCGCAGGGCAGTCCAAAGTGCTCGCAGATCTCCTCGATTGAGTCAAAGCAAAGCGTAATGCCCTTGTCGAGAGCCCGGGCAAGCGGGTCTTGCACGTAACTGGGCACGTTTGGCCCATTGACGACCTGCACAAGGGGAGCCCCGACGGCAAGAATCGCATCGCAGTACTTCTTGCGGTCGGTGAGCTCGCTGCATACGCGGCGACCCGTGTACGGATTAAGGTCGAGCGAGTAGGCAGCCACGCGGTCGATGAAGTCGGGTCCCACGCCGTAGCCCTCCTCGTCGGGGCTACACCAGGGCACGCACTGAATCCAGTCGAGGTGCACGGGCAGCGCCCCGCACTCGATGGCCGCGCAGAGCGCCTCTGCCGTGGCCCCCACTGAGTTTGTGCAGTCAACGCTTGCGTCAAGTCGTGGGTCATGGGCCTCGCGCCATGCGACGTCACTGCCAAAGCCGCCCGTTGCCAGCACAACGGCACGGTTCGCGCGGATCAAACACGGGTTGCCGGCACCCACGACGCCCTTGGCCCCATCGCGCACCTCGACACCCACGACACGCCCAGAGTCGTCGCGCACAATCGACGCAAGCATACGCCCGCATTCAACCTCGACCCCCTTCTCCGAGAGCTTCTCCAACAGGGGCAACACCACGTTGGAACCGCGCCCGTTGGGGGGCGTGAAGCTGCGGAGGGTGTAGTGACCCCCGCACGGGACGAGAGTCGGCGCACCCGCGTCGTCGCCTTCCCACACGGCACCCAGCACGGAGCGGGTCCATTCCCAGGTCTCGTTGGATTTCTCGGCGATGACACGGCACTTTTCGATGTCGTTCAGGTTCCCGCCGGCCTCCATCATGTCTTGGACGTACTTCTCGACGGAGTCCTCGATGCCCGCATCGGCCTGGGGCTGCGACCCGCAGACGGCGATGTCGCCGCCCGAAATCATGGAGTTGCCGCCAGGGATGTCGAGCTTCTCGATGACCTTGACCGAGGCGCCCACCTCTGCCGCCTCGTATGCCGCGGCAAGACCCGCATAGCCCGACCCGATTACCAGGACGTCGCATTCCTCGTCCCACGCGCCGTCCACAGCGACATGCGCCCTGCTGGCCGCCAAGCCAACCGCCCCGCACGCTGCGACGCCTGCCGCGATGGACGTCCGGCGGCTTGCCATGTTCGATTCCACAGTCATGATCGGTTCCCTTCCATGTTCGTTGTAGAGCCCCGTGCCCTTCGTCGCGGGACACTGTGAACTATGGTCGAGAAGAGATACCGGGTCATCAGCCTGCGATGGTGAAAAAGCCGCTCGTCAAGGGTGCGCGTCCAATCTCACCCTACGATGGTGAGACTCCGCTCTGCTCCGGTGTTTCATAGAGGTCAAGAAACTCTTGCTGGGTATGGACGCCGAGCTTGCGGTAGACATTGGTGACGTGAGTTCGGGCCGTCTGCAATGACACACCCAAGGCGTCGGCAATGTACTGCCGACTGCGTCCCCGCCCTAACAGGCGACACATCTGGGCCTCCCGCGGCGTCAGACCATAGCGTTCCGACAGGAGCTGCACGCTGTCGCTCCCACCCGGGTCGCGAGCGGTGGAATCCGCGGCATCCCCTGGGTCAGTAGCCACCGCAGGGGCGCTGGGGGCAACCTCGACAGTTGACAGGGCAAGACACGCCTCCAGCACGACAAGCACGAACATGGCAACGGCAGAAACCGCTTGCATGTTCCACGTGGTCTGGGCACCTCCGGCAAAGTCCCATACCAAGAAGCCCACGGTGGTGCCGCACAGCAGGGCGAGCAGAGCAAAAGAACCCGGCCGCCCGCGAGCGCCCCGCCTTGACGGCGGGGGCCACAGGACTATCCAGAACACCGTCATCAGAAACTGGTAGCCAAGTATGCCGAGGAATCTCCCGAGCGTCGGTTGAGCCTCGTATGGAAGGACGAGACAGGCGAGGGCGACAATCGGCACGCCAATCTGCATGGTGCGGGCGGTCAGATGATCACCAAGCAGTCGGGCGGTCCCATAGGCCAACGCGGCAGCCGCTATCGTCGCCGGTATGCGCCCGTAGCTAAATGGCTGTGGCTGTGTCTGAGGAAGCAGTTCGTACATCCCCGCAACAAAACCGTTGTCCGTGCCGATAACGAGGGCGGCGAGCACTATGAGCGCCGCCGCACCCCCTTTCACAAACACGCGGGGAGACTGTTTGGGATGTCCAGGTGGCCGGGCAGACGGCCCGGGAACGCGAGTAATCGCCAGCAGCGGCCCCAGCGCCCCAAAAACAACCCCGACTGTGACCTCGACCGACACGGGGGCATGGCGGCATGCGTAGTAGACAATCGCGCTCGCAACAAGGGACGCCAAGTTGACAAGCAACGCCCGGCGCATGTCGAGCAGCACAAGCACCGAACCCCATGCATACAGTGCCAAACCCCGGGCCACCCCTGTGAGAAGACCAGAAAGCGCGGCGGCGGTATGAAAACCAGATGGGGAGCCTCCGTCCCAGCCCATGGCAAACGCGCCGGCAAACCCCACGCCCACCGCCGCGCACAGGGAAGCCCCGCCAACTACCGCTGGCATCAGCACGCGTCGGATATCTAGCAGCTTCGACAACGCCATGGCAAAGGCAAGAGCCAGGGCGCACGCTCCGTGGTCAAAGCGAAAGGCAAGCTCGGTTACCCAGACGGAACCGCCCCGCAACGACATACTCGGCCCCCATGACCGGAGCCAAACCCAGGTCCATAGCATTGTCAAACCGAAGAGGGCGCGTACGTCGGCCGCCGCCAGTCTCCTGCGGCGTCCCGGCCTTTCCACCTCGCATGCGTCCAACGGAGCCAACCTCCCGAGAGCCCTTGTCACCCCGGCATCCTGAAACATCATACGAGAAACGGTATACCCTCTGGCAAAAACCGCAACAGTCCGAGCGGTCGGCATCTGCAACGCGGCATACTGCAACGTCGCATGCCTTGCGAACGAAATCATTCGTTCTACCTAGGGCAAGCCAGGGAGACAATGAACAAGTCCCCCGAGCGGCCCCTCCCGGGCCGGCTTTTCGGTGCCGGCGCGAGAGGGGGTTGCGCTCGGGGGCTTGTTCATTGTTTCCATAAGAACCAAGCACGATGCTGACAATCGCCGTCGGGACGATGAGCCGCACTGCCAATCCGCCCGGTCGAAGCCTAAATCCCAACGAGGCGCTCCGGGCCATCCGACCCGGAGCGCCAGCTGAGCAGTGGATGCAGCCGTGCGGGCTTCTGTCCCCGCGAAGGCTACCTGGCTTACATGACGGTGTAGTCGACGACTTCTTCGCCGTTCATCTCGCGGGCAACGCGCCGAGCGAACGTGCACGTGCGACCGTGGGCGTAGCCGGTGCACAGGTTGGGGTAGCTGTGCGCGAAATAAGAGCCAGAGCAGTCGCCGATGACGTAGAGGCCCTCAAAGGGTTCCCCGTCGGCGTCGATGGCGTGACTGTGGGTGTCGATGCGGATGCCGTCTAGGGTCGAAAGCGCAAACGAGGTGTTGCGGATGGCGTAGAAGGGCGGCGTGGTCAAGGGGATCATGCGGTATGCCTCTTTGTAGAAGTCCTCGTCGTCGCCTTTTTCTGCAAGCTCGTTATACCGTTCGACGGTGGCGACGAAGGTGTCTACGGGCAACCCCATCTTCTCGGCGAGCTCCTCGAGGGTGTCGGCCTTCTGCATGAAGCCGCCCTCCACGGCGTCGGCGAACATGCCGTCGACGTTCTTTTCGAAATCGTCCTCCTCGAAGAGGTACATGCCGTCGTTGGGGGCCCCGTTGGGGAACGGGTAGCTGCGCGAGCAGCCCATGGTCTCGAACTGGGTGATGTTCTGGTAGTAGTTGGCGTCCATGACGCATATGCACAGCTTTTCGGGCTGCATCGAGCAGGCATGCGGGGCGTAGTCGTATAGGCCACTTTCGTTGAAGAAGCGCTCGCCCCTCGTGTTTACCTTGAGCCAGGGCTGCGAGCCCAGGTGGAAGAACGTCAGGTTGGTGAAGTTCGAGGCGTTTTCGCCGGGGAGCAGCCCCATGCGGTCGAACAGCATGGTGCTGTGGGCGTCGTCCATCTCGGCGCCCATCCACAGGCAGGCCTTGATTCCGTCGCCGTAAGCCGTCGACCCGATCTGGATGCCATAGAGCCCCACGGTCTCGGGCTGTAGGGCCGCCATCATCTCGTCGTTGTTCTGGTAGCCGCCGGTTGTCAGGACGATTCCCTTGGTGCCCACAAAACGGATGTACTCGCCGGTCTCGACATCCTGGGCAATGGCGGCCGTGACCTGCTTGCCCTCGTGCTCGAACTTGACGAACTTCGTTCCGAAGCGGAACTCGCCGCCGCAGTCCAGGATGTACTGCTTCATGATGGCCTTGCCGTCGTCGTATTCGCTCAGGTCGAAATGGGCGCTGTGGCCGGTGGCGAATTTGGGAATGCTCACAGGCCCGAACTCCGCCTGGTATCCGCCTTCGTGCAGCATGACGGCGCCGTAGCTCTCGAGGACGCCTCCGATCCAGTCGATTGCCTCCGCCGACTCGCGGGCCCAAATCTTGGGCAGCCTCTGGTCGAAGCGGCCCGAGTTCTGCATCACGTGGTAGTTCATGACGGCGCGCTCGTCGACCTCGGTGCCTTCGGCGAGTTGGTACTTCGACCCGATGGCGCCCCAATCGTTCCTGAGGGTGGAGACGTCGTCGTTCTGCTCGATGATCAGGGTCTTGATCCCTTTTTCGGCCAACGAGGCGCCGACTTCGAGTCCGCCGGTGCCTGCGCCGATGACGAGGGCCTCGACTTCGACCGTGTCGACGACGTCGGCGATTTCAGGCTCGTCCTCGAGCCAATCCGTGTTGGGCCGGGCTGCCCGGACCTCTCCGGCCTCGTCGGCAAAAGCGGTGCCGGTCATGCTGACGACGGAAGCGACCGCAGCCCCTGCGACAAAGTTGCGCCTGGTGAGCGTGCTCATACGAAATCCCCTTACTCTCGTTGACGGGCTAGAAATCGAGGCCGCCGCGAATGGTATCGGCGAACCCTGTCTTTACAAACTAGCCGCGTGAGGCCTCGGGGACGTGATGAGATTTGGAGAATCAGCGTTCAGGTTATAATCATCAAGGCTTGATGATGCGCATTCCGTCCAAGGTGATGCGCTTTCTTTGTTGTGCGATGGCAGGTTGAGGGGTCACGATGGTTACGCGCAAGCATATTGTTGACGAAAAGGACCCGGGTGCAGGCCCGGCTCCTCGATCTGCTCGATGGGTCGTGCCGCACGCCCTTGCGATGGGGCTTTGCCAGACGGTCATGCTCGCGGCGTTGCTCCTGGGCCCTGTTGGCCTGGGATTTGGAGGCGCCGCCTGGGGGAGCCCCGGGTTCGCGGTCGCCTTCTTTGCCGCATTGTCGGTTGCGATGACGACCAACGAGCTCCTGTCGAGGCGGGGTGTCAGACGGCTCGAGCTGCGTCCCTCCAGCGCGTTCGTCTTTTCGGCCGGGATGGTCCTGCTCGTGGCCGCCCGTTCTGTCTCCCCAGGTTCTTATTTCGAGGTTAGCCTGGTTGGAGCGGTGATGCTGGGGTACGGGACGGCGTGCGCACAGCTTTCAAGCGCTCGCTTTCTGTCCCGGCTTGACTCCGTCTGGCGCTCCATCGTCGTGTTGCTGTCGACGTCGGTCAGCGCGCTTTTGCTGCTGCTTGGGTCTTTGTGCGACGGCCCCTATCTCGGGCTGCTGTTTGCAGCCTCCCCTCCCACCGCGCTTGTGCTCGAAAACATTGGGTCTGTGCCGGACCATGCGCTCGCTTCGAAGAGGGGCGCGCACGTCGAGGTGTTGGGCGCCGTGACCCCCGGCGGGGCCACGCGGGCGGGTTTGGTGATGGGCTGCGCCACCGCCTTCGCCGTGCTTGCCCTTGCCGCGTGCGGCAGGGACTTGGCCGCGGATGTCATCCCGGGCCGCCACGTCGCCGCCTGCGCCGGCTTCCTGTCTGTGTGCGTGGTCGGGCTCATGGCGGTTTCATGCTTCAAGACCAAGACCCTGTCCATGACGTTTCTGTTCAGGCTGTCCCTGCCGTGCGTTTTCACCTCCGCAGTTCTTGCCGTCCTTGCGACCGCTTCAATGCATGACGGGCTTTTTGTGGCTGCCGCGCTCCTTGCCGCGGGGTCCGCGTTCTTCATCGACCAAATCACCTGGGTCACGACGGCCTCGTTCATGAGGTTTGCCGGCACCCCGGGGGAGACGACTGCCTCGCGCCTGCGTTCGCTGCAGTATGCGGGCGCATGCGTGGGCGTGATTGCGTCCTCGCTTGTGCTCGAGAAATTCGACCTTGCCGCGGTTATGCTGGTCGGCGCCTCGGTCATGGGCTGCGCGTTCGTCTTGGGGATACCCGCACGCGAGGCCCGCCTGATAAGCACGGGCGCGCAGTTGGCCGAGTCTGCACCTGCCGACGCGGGGCTTTTGCTTCGACATGCGGACGATTTCGATCGATACGGGTTGACAAACCGGGAGTCCGAGGTCGCCTGCCTCATGATGGAAGGACTTGACGCCCCCGCCATGGCGGGCAGGCTCGTCGTCTCACGGGCGACCATCAACACCCATGTGAGGCACATTTACGAGAAGACCGGCACGCACTGCCGGGAGGAGATGCTGGCACTTTTCGACGAAGTGCCCGAGTGAGACGCAGGGCGAAGGGCGCTGCCCGACCCGATGGTTTGTGCGGGGTGCCTCGTTCGCAACCGTGGAAGTCGGAAGTCAAGGCGTGCTTTGCCGACGTACGGGCATGTCTGACTTGCGAGGACATTTGACTGTTTGTGCTTGACTGTTTTCGAACTCTCTGTTAGACCACCGTTTTCATGGACGCCCGCTTCTCACAGGGGTTGCTTGATCTCATCTGGGACGGTGTGCATCCAAAGACGGCTGATGGTTGAGGAATGAGTGTATAGAAATCCGGAGGTGGGTAAGTTTTTCGTTGGCCCACCTCCGGCACACGAACTCCGCTCGTTATTTCGACACAGCTTGAAGCACTCGAGCCAGCGTTACATACAGCGCTTCCGCGCTTGTCTCTGCAATTTTGGGGGCCAATTGCTGGACAAAGGGGACGAACTTGTCCGCATAAAACTTCTCTAGCGAGCCGTCCGGCACTGGCTGACGCTCTTCATCATGCATGGCGCCGATGGCGTCTAGCGCTAGATATTCGAGAAACTCGAGTTCGGATGCTATGTGATCCAAAGGTTCATTGGTGCCTTCAGGTCGGCCCATGCCGCATGCGACCATGAATCGCTCGACTTCCATCGATTCTTTGTTCACATAGAGCACTGGCGTTACGTCGGCTTTCTCGGCGTAGTAGACGCCTGCGTAGGGTGAAACCACGGCGTGCGGAGCCCCGACGAAAAGGCGGGTGTATTCGGCGCGAATGCGATGAAACAAGGCTTCGGTATCCTGCCCGACATATGTGTGCAAGGAGTCGGAGAAACCGTTGTCTACAATCCCCAGCGAGGAGAGCGTTTCTTGCAGGGCGTCGGCGTATTCGCCGCTTGCCAGCGTTTCGGCCAGCTGCTTGTCGGGAAGCCTGAGACCCATGGAGAGCAGCTCGAAGAGCTGGGCGGCCGCAAGACACGTGAGGTTCATCTGAGTCCTTTCGCAAGCAATGTCAGGAAAAGATGCCCGGGGCAGTTACCCGCCCCAGGCGATAGAAGTCCTACCTCAGGAGATAAACGTTGGGCTCAGTACCGGCCTCAGTGTTGGGCTGGTCCCAATCGCGGCTGGCGATGAGCTGTGAAATCTCAGACTCGGGGTCATCGAGGTCGCCGAAAACACGAGCTCGGCCCGGGCACACCTCAACGCAGAAAGGCTCCTCTCCACGAAGCAAGCGGTGATGGCAGAAAGTGCACTTTTCCACCGTGTTGGCAATGTGCACGGGGGCACCGGGGCCACCCATGGGGAAAGCTGTGACCCAGGTGGGCTCGCCCTCAAGCATCTGGCGGACGTCGTAGGGGCAGGCGGTGATGCACAGGCCGCAGCCGATGCACTCCTCCTGGTTTATCAGGACGATGCCGGTGGCCTCCTCGACGTACGAGGCGCCGGTGGGGCAGACGGTTACGCAGGCGGGGTTGGAGCACTGCTGGCAGGCGCGGGTGTAGCAGCCCATCGCCAGGTCGCCGCCCAGGTAGGTGCCGGAGGGCTTGTCCTCGGCGTCGCCGCCCTCATGCTCCATGAAGTTCCACCACATGCCCTCGGGCAGGTTGTTCTCGACTTTGCAGGCGACGATGCAGGTGTCGCAAGAAACGCAGCGCTTCGTATCGATGGCCATTCCAAGGCGTGCCATTGTTTACTCCTCCCACTTGCGAACGTTGACGGCGCAGTCCATGAAGCTCTGGTTGACCAGGACGGCGTCGGTCTCTCGGCTCAGCGGCTCCGAGAAGCCGCCGGCCTTGTGCTGGTCCATCTGCCACGATTTCGCATAGCGGATGACCCGGGGCCTGATGGCCTCGCTGGTCACGAGCTTGGCGACGGCGTGGCCGTGATTGTTGTAGCACTCCACGTAGTCGCCCTCCGCCAGCCCCATCGCTTCGGCGTCGGCGGGGTTCATCTTTACCGTCGGTTCGGGATCGAGCTCACGCAGAATCTTGTTGTAGGCAAACTGGCCGTGAACGCGATATCGCGGACGTTCGCTCATCAGCTGGAAGGGGAACTCGACATTGTCGTCGGTAATGGCCTCCCTGGGAGGGAAGTAGTGAGGCAGGCGTTCACGATCAAGGTCGGCCTCCAGCATCTTGGGGCTAACGCCATATACCGTGGGGTTCTCAACGTAGAATTCGACGCGGCCAGAAGGCGTGTAGAAGTTGCCGCCCTGCCAGAGCAAGAAGGGGTCGGGCATATAGCGGAGCACTTCCTGTTGCACAAGATTGTCGTATGTGAGGCCGGCCTCGGCGTTGCCCGGGGCGTCCAGATAGCTGCGCAGCCACTCGCTCTCAGGAAGGAAGAGGTCGTCATAGCCCATCTTTTTGGCAAGCAGTTGTACGATTTGAGAGTCAGGCAGGGCTTCGCCGAGGGGCTCCACGACCTTCTCGGAGTGGATGAGAGAGTAGTAGTTGCCCTGAACCACGATGTCCTCGTACTCAAACCAGTGGGCCACAGGTAGCACGAAGTCAGAATAGCGGGCCGTGTCGGTCATCATGGAATCACAGGTAACGACAAGCTCCATTTGAGGCAGCACATCGTTGAGCCATGCGTTCGTGTCGACCCACGTGCACAGGGGGTTGCCGCAGAAGATCCAAAGGGCCTTGGGGCTGATGGGCGCTCCCAGATAGCTCTGTGCTATGACCACGTCGGGGAAGTACGTGCTGGCAATCGACGGGGAAGTGACTTCCGTGTCGACGGCGTCGAGCGTGGGGTTGGGGTTGGAGAAGTATGTCCAGTTTGCCGTGGCGTAGTTGGCGCCGGGGAAGCCGAGCTGTCCGGCGAGGGCTGCCATGGTGGCGCCGGCATGGTAGGGGTGCAGGCCGTTGTCGTATGCCTGGGCACCCCAGCCGCAGCGATGGGTTACGGGGCCGTCGCATGCCAGGCGGGCAAGCTCGCGGATGGTATCGGCGGGGACGTCGCACACGGCAGAGGCCGTCTCGGGGTCCCACTGCATGATCTCGGCCTTGAGGAGCGTAAACGCAGTATTGGCTTCGATGCCCGGAAGCGCCTCGCCGCTCCACTCGGCAGCCGGATTCTTGGCTTCTGCGAGGGCGGTGGCAGCCTGGGTGTCCGAATCCCATACCACGTAGTCCGTATCTTCCTCATTGCCCGTGAGGGCGGCGGAGCGCATGAACAGCCCGGTGGCAGCGTCTACCAGGAAGGGTGCGCACGTGTGCTCCAAGATAAAGGTGTCATCCTGTAGGCCTTCGTCGAGGATGGTGTACATCATGCCCAATTCGAGGGCAGTGTCGGTGCCAGGCTTGATGGGTACGAACATATCAGACTTAGCCGCAACCTGGGTGAAGACGGGGTCAATGCAAATTACCTTGGCGCCTGCTTCTTTTGCATCGGCAAGGTAGTGCCAGTCATGGAGCTGGGCATCAGTGATGTTGTTGCCCCACAGGAAGATATTCTTTGCATTTACCAGGTCGCGAGGGTCGTTTGCGGGCCAAAGTCCCGCCATGCCGAAGACACGCATAATGCTGTAGAAGTTGCCCATATCGAGCGAGGACGATACGGTGCCGGCATTAATCTTGTTGAAGAGCTTGTTGGTGTAGGCGCCGTTAATGGCTCCGTAGTTGCCCGAACAGGAGATGCGGAAAATGGAGGAATCGCCAAAGTCCTGGCGCAGCTGGCCTATCTTGGTGGCAATTTCAGTGAGGGCCTCATCCCAGGTGACCTCTTCCCACTGGCCTGCTCCACGCTCGGTGCCATCAACGCGGCGAAGGGGGTGAAGGACGCGGTCGGGATGATAGATGCTTTCCACATGGGTCAGTCCGCGCAGGCAGATGCGCTTGTTTGTCTCGATGGGTTGCTCACCTGGTCCTACTTTGACAACCTTGCCTTCGCGCACATGAACCTTGAGCTTGCATGCGTTGAAGCAGTTGGGGCGGCAGCAGCTGTGGAAGATCTCGTCGGTGTCTGCGACGGCCGTGCCCTCCATGCCTTCGATCATGGGAGTTTCGTCTGCCTTGGCGGTTGTCACCAGGTTGCCAGACCAGGTTCCACCTGCCGCGATAGCGCTGGCCTTTAGGAAGTTGCGGCGGGTCAGGCCGCTACCCACAGTATTGAGCATATCTCCTCCTCCTATTGCGTCCTGTTAACCAGGACGGGGAGACAGTGTTTGCGGCATGCGCAAAACATAGACGCCGGCATGCCGGAGTCTCGTCTCCCACCTATGGACGAGGATGGCCATCCTTCGTTTTCATATGAAAACATATTCCATATGAAAACTCAATGGTTTTGGCTGACCCAGTTCATTCGGTTAGGAAGGTATTTCGGGATTCTGTTTCAGCTGCTCGCCGAGGCTCTCGCCCCAGTTGCTCGGGACGACGATCGAGCCCTTGCCGTCGCGAATGCCCTCGTATAGCAGGTGCATCTTGCGCAGCTCCATAGCGGTGCCGTCGTTTTCATACGACGGCGCGATGTCGCTCATCATTTCGCCGATGCCCGCCTCGGCCTCCATGAGGATGAGCCTGGCCTTTTTCTTCTGCTCCGCCTGGGCTTCCATGCTCATCACGTCTTGCAGTTCTTTGGGCAGCAGGATGTCGCGTATCTCCACCGACATGACGGTTATGCCCCAAGGGGCGACCTTCTCCTCAAGGGAGCGCTTGAGCTCGCGATCAAGCTGGTTGCGCCTGCTGGTGACCTCGGCTGCGTTGGCGCGCCCGATGGCGTCGCGCAGGATTGTCTGAGCGGAACGCAGCACCAGCTTGGAGTAGTCGTCCACGACGGTACAGGCCTTTTCGGCGTCATGCACCATCCAGAAAAGAACGGCGTCCACATCAAGCGGCACGAGGTCATTGGTGAGGGTCTCCTCGGCCCCAAATGCGGTGGAGCGAATGCGGGTATCTATCCGCATGGTGCAGTATTCGATAAGGGGGATAGTGAAGAAGAGCCCGGGGCCTTTCGCGGCGTGCAGCTTGCCAAGGCGCAGAACCACGATGCGTTCCCACTGCTGGGCTATGTGCATGCAGGAAACGGCAAGCAGCGCCACGGCGGTTGCGACTATGACGGCCCACAGCCCTATGCTCCCGCATATCAGCTGCCAGGCCCCTGCGGCTGCAGCAAACGCGGCCAGAAATGCGGCGAGCTGGAGAAAGTACACCCCGTTCCTGCTCGCGTGCTGCATCGCCTCGTCTTGAAGGGAGTCGAGGCTCTCGTCCCGGTGCCTGTCGGCGCGCTGGTTCATTGGGTTTTCCTTACGCATTGCGGGCCTCCTTATCTGCGTTGCCAGGAGTCGGGGGCCGGAACTCGACGACATTGGCCATCGCGCCGCTTCGCTGCCGTTCGACTTTTCGGATGTAGCGCTGCATCGCCTTCTCGATGTCTTTCAGGGAGAGCCCCAAGTCGGTGCAGGCGGCGACGCATTCTTTGATGGCCTCCTCAACGGCGAGGGCCTCCTCGGCACCGTCCTCGTGATCCAGGCTGTTTACCACAGCACCGACACCGCGCTTTGAAGTTATGTAGCCCTCAGAGGCAAGACTCATATACACCTTGTTGACCGTGTTGTAGTTGATGGAGAGTTCCGATGCCATGGAATGGACGGTCGGAAGCTTTTCTCCTGCCCGAAAGTAGCCCGTGTTGATGAGATACACGAGGCGATTGCGCAGCTGTACCCACAAAGGGATGCCGGATTCCTCATCCATTTGAAACGGAAACATACACGAACCTTTCTGGTCTGCCTCGTGCGACGTCGCGATGCTACGACGCCATGACTATACACCAGCGCAGCATGAAACCACCCATGAGCACTAGGAGGGCTGCAACGCCCGGATGGATGCGCAGGTCGGTGAGGTGTCCTTGCAAAATGCCAAGAACCAGTGGAAGAACAAGGCCGTCGAATACGAGAAGCAACCAGAATTGCCAGGAGAGGTCGCCTGTTGCCAACCGCAAACCGTACTCAGGATACTGGCAGGCAGACATCGCAACGAATGCAGCTAGAAGTCCCAGTTCGAGGATGATTGCGATTCGATCGAATACCAGAAGTTCCTTTAAGAGTCTGTCAAAAAGAGCTTGGGAGCGAAAAACGATGGATGAGCAGGTGACGGCCGCGATTCCGCACGAGAGGGAGGAGACGACGAAGAGGGCCATGATCAAGGGGGTTTGCCAGAACGGCGCCGTTGCAAACAGGGAGAGGAGCTGGCCGGTATAGCCGGCTGTTACGAGTGCGCTGACAATGGAAAGGGTTGATGCAATACCGACGACAATCGAAGTTGGCAGCAGCGCCGACAGCCAACATAAGGCGAGAAAACTGCCGAGTGCAATGTTTGCCCCCAGCGAGTAGGCGCCGATGGATACCGTGTTGAACACTGGCTTTACTATGAGGGTGAGGGCCGCGTCGGGCCGGCGCATATCGAAGAGCAGGCATGCGATTGCAAGTATGAGGACTATCGTCGCGACGCAATAGCCCATGCCTAGAAAGCGTCGGTACCGAGGGGTTGGAGCGAAGGGCCTTCCGCTGCGTTGGGGGCGGGCCTGCCTTGGCAGAGCATAGAGCGAAACGCAAGAGAGGATGACGCACATTCCCGCGCCAGTGCCGCCCAAAAAGAGATACAGGATGTTCAGGGAAGTCAGCACGGTTCCTCCGGTTGCAACAGCAACGATTTGAACCATTCTAGCAAGTTTATGAGATGGCCCGGAGCCTTTTTGGAAAAAGGCGGGCGTCGGGGGTGTCGGCCTGAACCTCGCCGCCCCCTACGACGTTTCAGCCGTTAAAGCTCGTCAACCAGCTTGTCGGTCAGCTCGCAGAGGGCCCGGTAGTAGGGCGTTCTTGTCTGGGCGATCACGTCGTTGCAAAAGCCGGGCAGCCAGATTTTGAGATGCTCGGCTATGAACCCCTCGAGCTGCTCGAGGGCGTCCGCTCCCCGCTCGGTCAACATCGCCGCGAACTCGAACTCGTTCTCGACGTAGTCGATGCAGTCGTTGTAACCGGCTTTGCGCTCCACGCCGCAGGAGCGCATGAAGTCGGCGACTTCGACCGAATACGAGTTGACCATAAGCGCGGCGCCCTGCTTCCCCTCGGCTCGCTTGCGCCAGGGCCCTTCGGAGTTCTCGACGAGGGGGCGGTCTCCCAGGAAGAGGCGGGTGTTCTCGCATCGCAGCTCGTGCATCACGGTATTTGAGTCGCGGTTCTCGTAGGCCTGCGACAAGGTGCCGGCGAATGCGGCTGAATCGTTGTCAGGCAGGTCGAGCTCATGCCACGTCGTCGCGATGTCGCGGGCGAGCGCGCCCGAGGCCACAAGGCCCGCCAACCGCTCGGTGGGCGGTTGAAACGCGGTCGAGAGCAGGCGGAACATGTTTCCAAGGGCGGTCTGTGCCATGGTGGGCTTCCTGTTCGGCAAGGGGTTGAGGGATTGGCGGCGCCAGGCGCGCGCGGGGCGCGTGCCTGGGTCGGGCCGGTGTGGGCGGCTTCCCAGAATCGCCCGCACCGGCCTGTGACGTCAATTTACAGCAGGTAGTACGTGTTGGGGCCCGTTCCCGCATCGGGCAGCAGCGTCTCGTACGCGCGCCCGCCGAGCAGCTGGCTCGCCTTGCTGCCCGGGTCGTTCAGGTCCCCGAAGACGAGGGCGCGGGCAGGGCAGCCCTCGACGCAGGCGGGCTCGCGGCCGTCTTCCAGGCGATGGTGGCACAGGGTGCACTTCTCGACCGTGCCGGCGCGGTGCTCGGGCGCGTTCACGGCGCCCACGGGGAAGTCGACGCGCCATACGGGCTCCTCGTCGAGCAGCGTGCGCGCCTGGTAGGGGCATGCCTGCGCGCAGGCGCCGCAGCCGATGCACGTCTCGGGGTCCTGCATGACGACGCCGGTCTCCTCGTCCTTCCACGTGGCCCCGACGGGGCAGACCTCGACGCACGAGGGGCTGTCGCAGTGCATGCAGCCCGTGGGGCGGTAGCTCAGCGTGCAGTCGCCGTACGTGCCGGCGGGCGTGTTCGGCGAGGCTCCGCCGACGGTCTCGACGCGCTTGTACCAGACCTGGTCGGGGATGTTGTTCTCAAGCTTGCAGGCGACAGCGCACGACCAGCAGCCGATGCAGCGCTTCGTGTCGACGACAAGGGCATATTTACTGGCCATGGCTTACTCCTCCACCGTTCCGTCCCAGGGCTCGATTGCGACGCGGTTGTCGAAGAACGAGCAGTTCACCGCATACGCGTCGGCGTAGTCGGTCGTGATGGACCCCATCGATCCGCTCTTGCACTCGTTCTCGGCGTACCCCTTGTAGTAGCAGGTCATGCCGGGGCGCATGCCGGCGTGGTAGGCGCACTTCATGACGCAGTGGCCCAGCCAGTTGTGCACCTTGATGTACTCGCCGTCGGCCACGCCGTACCTCTCGCCGTCCTCCGGGTTGACGAACAGCGTGGGCTCGGGCATGACGTCGCTGGCCCACGTGCCCATGAACTGGGTCATGTGGACGCGCGAGGGGTTGCGCCAGGAGATGCACACGAGCGGGTACTCCTCGGCGTAGCCGGAGTTCTCTCCTGAGATCGCGTTCTCGAAGTACGTGGGCATCTTCTCGCGGTCGAGCACGGCCTCGGTGTCGTAGTTGGACGGCGTGCGCGGTGCAGGCGCGTCCACGTAGAACATGAGGCGGCCGGTTTCGGTGATGAAGTTCGTGAGGCCCTTGTTGCCGATGTAGGGCTGGTCGTCGACGTAGCGCATGAGCTTGTTCTCGCGCAGCGTCTCCATGGTGATGCCGTGCTCGACCGCGGCGGGGACGTCGTCGAACGTGCCGCGCCACCAGTCGTCGTCCGTCACGTCGCACACGGCGTCAGCCAGGCCGAACGCCTCGCCGAACAGGCGGGCGATCTCGGAGTCCGTCTTGGCCTCGAACATGGGGTCGATGCACTTCTCGGAGATGCGGACGTTCTTCTCGTGGTTGAGGGGGATGACGTCCTCGAACTCGTACATGTCGGTCACGGGCAGCAGGATGTCGGCGTAGCGCGCCGTGTCGGTCATGAACGGGTCCTGCACCACGATGAGCTCGAGCTTGTCCAGGAACTCGTGCTTGACGCGGTTGGAGTTGACCGAGCCGCCGATGAGGCCGCCGTGGGAGACCCAGAGGTTCTTGACGGGGTAGTCCTCGCCCTTGAGCTTGCCCGAACTCATGATGTCGCAGGCGGCGAGGAACGTGATGGAGTTGACGGCCTTGCCGTTGGACGGCGCGCACAGGGCGTGGCCGAAGAAGTTGCCGTACATGCAGTCGAAACCGCCCACCGAACGGCCGGGCTCGCCGAAGTTGCCGGTCATGGCAATCATGGCGGTCATGGCGTAGGCCGCCTGCAGGCCGTTCTCGTAGGCACCGGTGCCGAAGTTGATGTAGTGCGCCACCTTGTGCTCGGGCTGCAGCACGTCGTAGAGGTAGTCGAAGTCCTCCTCGGAGATGCCCGTGACCTCCATGACGCGGTCGAGCGTCCACTCCTGGACGTGCTCCTTGAACATGTCCCACGCGGTGACGTAGTCGTCGTCGGGGCAGCTCCACGAGGGCGACTCGCACGTGTCGAAGAAGTCGGGCTGGCCGGTCTGCTCGTTCCATACCATGATGGGGTCGATCTCGGTGGGCTGGCCGGTCACCCAGAAGGGCGGGCCCACGTGCAGCGGCTCGTCGCAGTACTCGCCGCCGCGCAGGTACATGCCGTCGGACTTCTTGATGAGGAAGGGCGCGCAGGTGTGGTTGAGGACGAAGTCCGCGTTGTAGGTGCCCTCGTCCATGAAGCGCTTGATGATGCCCAGGTACAGGGCGGCGTCGCACCCCGGCTTGACGGGGATCCACTTGTCGGCCTTTGCCACGGTGGGGGAGAAGAGCGGGTCGACGCACACGATCTTGGCGCCGGCCTCCTGGGCGTTGGCGAGGTGCTGCCACATCTGGATCTGGGCGCCCACCGGGTTGCCGCCGAGGAACAGGATGTAGTCCGAGTTCACGAAGTCCTGGGGCTCGGACTGGTCGAACCACTGGATGCCGCCGCGGGTGAGGCCCGTGTTCGTGGCGTTGTCGAACGAGTAGTCCCACTTGGTGCAGCCCAAGGCGTTGAAGAGGCGCATGATGAGGCCCGCGTTGCCGTTGAGCGAGCCCTGCGCGCCGCCGCCGCCCTGGTAGTAGGTGTTGGCGAGCGGGCCGAAGTCCGCCTCGGTCCTCTTCCACTGGTCCACGATGAGCTGCACGGCCTCGTCCCACGTGATGCGCTCCCACTCGCCCCCGCCGCGCGGGGTGCCGTCGACGCGCTTCATGGGATAGCGGATGCGGGCCTCGGAGTACGTCCGCTGGATGCGCGAGCGTCCCTTGAGGCACGTGCGGTAGTCGAAGTCGGGCTTGGGCAGCATGTGGCTCACGTTGCCGTTGCGCGTGTAGATGTGGTACTGGCAGAACGAGCAGCTCCAGCCGCAGGTGCAGGTGTGCTCCTGCTCCTCGGCCGCCTCGTCAGCGAGGGCGGTGCTCGCGGTAAGGTGCGAGGTCTCCTCGGTGGCAGCGAGGCTTTCCAGCGTCACGCCTGCGCCGACGGCGGCCGCTGCTTTGACGAAGCCTCGGCGAGTTAGGGACTCGGCCATCGTATCTCCTTTTCTCCTTCATGGTGCTTCCCCTGTGGGTCGCCGCGTTCGCCGCGCGACCCGATTGGAAATGTAGCAAGCGCGACCGGGCGCTGTACAACAGCCTTATGTGGGCCTATCCATAGACGATGTTTGTACGTCGAGGTAAAGCGGCCGTTGTAGAATGAGGGGGTGTGGGAAGGTGTCATGGGAAGCACAGAAGATGACCGGCGCGGCGAACGCGCGTATGGGGGCGGGCGGCATGGAGCTGAGGCAGCTGCGGTACTTCTGCAAAGCATGCGAGGAGGGGTCGTACACGGCGGCGGCCGAGGGACTGTTCGTCACGGAGCAGACCATATCCGCGGCCGTCAAAAAGCTCGAGCGGGAGCTGGGCTGCGAGCTTCTCTCCCGTGGGAAGGGCGGCGTCGCCCCGACGCCGGCGGGAGAGGTTCTCTATGAAAAGGGGGCGGCCATGCTCAACCTGGCCGAGGACGCTGCCCGCGTTATCGCGCGCAAGCGCTCCGAGCGGTCGCGCGTGCGCTTCGACTCGGTCATGCTGGGCATACCGGAGCGCGGGTCGTTTTCCACGCAGGCGATCGACGATTTCTGCGCCGCCTATCCCTACGTCGACGTCGAGCTGTCCGAGTACTCCACCGAGAAGTGCATCAAGCACGTCCTGAACGGCGAGGCTGACCTGGCCTTCGTTTACGACGACGTCGCGGACGAGAACCTGGAGGTGCACCATTTGGCCGACGGGGAGGTCGTAGTCGCCATGGCTCCAGACCACCCGCTTGCGACGCTGGGGTGCGTCACCTATGCGGATTTGCGGGGGCAGGCCATCCTGTCGTGCGGACAGGGAGGAGCGGCGTTCCGCGCGCTTGCGGAACAGTGCGCGATGCGCGGTTTCGACCCGACCGTGCGCACGGTGCCCGCCCTTTACTACCTGGACATGGCGGCGGAAGGAAAAGGGGTGGCGTTCGCCCTGGCCGGCCACCCCATGCTCGGGGGAGGGCGCAACCTGGTCGCCCTTCCGTTCAGGCCGACCGGCACTGGGGAGGACGCCTGCGTCACGACGCCAATGAACCTCGTATTGCGCCGCGATCGTCGACCAAAGTCCCCGGCGCGCCTGCTGGCAAGCTGGTTGCTGGAGGTCTGGGGCGCAGGAGGGGAGTAGGGGGCAAGTGGAATACCCCAAGAAACTCGCCAGAAGATTATGAATTCATGTAGCGCAGCTGTAAACAGGGCTGCCTGAGTCGATTCTTGGACCACTGTGGGGGTTGAAAAGGGTCTGATGCTGAGACTCACCCAGCATCAGACCTTAAAGTCACCCTAAACGACCGCTTTAGCACTCGTTTAGTTTAGAAGTCTTCCTCGACGGTCCCCATGATGGATTGGACGGCGACCATGCCGCCGGCGGCCGCGCGGCCGACCGAGAAGCCGCCGAAGCGGGCGGGGTAATCGGGACCGAACATGCCGCCGGACGCGTTGCCTGCGGCATAGAGGCCGGGGATGATGTCCCCATCCTCATTCAAGACGCGCATCTCGTCGTCCACCAGCAGGCCGGCGTCCGTGCAGTTGATGCCGTTGACGTAGTGGAAGGCGTAGAACGGGGCGTCCTTGATGCCGGCGAGTTGCAGGTACTTGGCATCCATAAAGAAGTCCTCGTCATAGCCCGCGTCCACAAAGCCGTTGAAGCGGTCCACGGCCTCCTTTACCTTATCGGGATCCAGGCCGATGAGGCCGGCCAGCTCTTCGATGGTGTCGGCCTTAAAGCCGGTGCCGGCCTCGAGGGAGGCGTTGAGGTCGTCCTCGCTCGGCGGGAACGCCGGGTAAAACGCGCGGACATATTCGCCCCCGTGTTCAAGCAGGTGGCTGTCGATGATCTGCCAGCACTCGTGGCCCGGCTGGTCGCGAATGGAGTTGGTCACAAACTCGAACCACTGGTTTTCGTTCATGAAGCGTTCGGACTTGGAGTTCAACGTCAACCACGGGGCACCCTTGAAGCACGAGTTTCCGGCAACGTCGAGATGCAGCTGTGTGTTGGCGGGCGTGTGCTCGATGGCGGCACCAACCCAGATGCCCATCTTTGTGGCGTCGCCGTCAAGGCCGTTCCTGGGGTTGAAGTGCGCAAGGCCTAGGCCCTGCGGGTTGTAGCACTGGAGCATCTCGTCGTTGTCGATGATGTCGCCGGTGCATAGGATGACGCCCTCGTGAGCGTTTACCTTTACGTACTCGCCGGAAGCCTTTTGAGCGATGACGCCAGTGACTCGGCCAGAATCGTCCTGAACAAGTTGTGTCGCGGGCGTCTCATACAGGATGGTGCCGCCGTTGTCGACCGCCCAGTTGCACATCCATTCGCCCACGATGCCAATCCCGCTCTTTGTGCTCTCCCAGCCATCGATGGACCAGGATGTGCCCAGGTGGTTGCCGTCAAGCGGGATGAATGAGAGATGAGCGCCTGGCACGTTGTCGGCAACCCACTCGACCGCAGGGCCCGACTTGAAGACCATGCGACGAATAAGCTTGTGGTTCGCCCTGCCGTACGTTGCGTCGACAAGCTCCTGCATGACGGCTGCATAGTCGAAGCCGCCCTCAAGCCCCCATTCCTCGGGGTCCGATGTGTTAAAGACCCCGCACCCGCCGCCGCCATTGTGCATGCACTCGAGCTTCTGCAGGGCGACAACCGTAAAGCCCTTCTGCATGGCGTAGTACATGGCCAGGGGGCCCGCCACGCCGAGGCCTGCCACGCAAATGTCGCAGTCGTATGTTTCTGTAATCTGGTCATCCGTGGGGAGTTCGGGCTTGATGTCCCAACTCCAGTGGACGCCCTCGGGAAGAGCCGATTCTTCTGCGGCACTTGCTATACCGGTGGACGTCATACTTACCAAGGCGGCTGTGCCGGCGGCAATGCCGGCCTCGGTCAGGAAATTCCTACGCGTTAGTTCCATGTCTCCTCCTTGTGCCACGGCTTGTTGAAACCTGCGCATATCTACACGGCGAGGCCGTGCGAGTCTGCGCCCGAACAGGTCGAATCCTAGGCGCTGCGCGACACCCGGCAATCATTCAATCTCTTCTCAAACAAGGGGATTCTTTGGAAGAGCCTACCCTAAAGGGCTTAAAAACAAGGGTAATACGGAGGCCTTGCCTGGTAGATCAGATGTTTTTGCCCTTGTCGTCTTCGGAGGAAAGGTAAGATACCGCTTGGGTCATGCTCGCAGGCAACACTTGTCGATATATGCATTGCATTGTGGGAGGATCGGTATGAGAGCGATTGGGCCACGCTTGGCACAGGCGATTGGAAATCTGACTGTGCCTGCAAGTTGCCTTGGCATTGGGCTGGTGTCCGTTTTGACCGAATTGAGCTATATCGATCCGCCGTACACTTACTACTGCAACCCGACGGTTCTATTTTTCCTGTATGACATGGCGACCGTGGCGCTCGCGTCAGCCATTGCTCTGCACGCGCGTCTCGGCAAGGCGCCCCGTATGCTCGTCTCGGACAATAAAAACCTGACGGTTGCCTGCGGGTTAATAGTCCTCTCAATCTGCCTAAACTATGGTTCGCAGGACCTTGGGCTGGAAGCGGTTGCGCCTTATGCCGTTGCCGCAATTGTCGGGGGCCTTGGCATAGCGCTTCTTTTTGTCATGTGGTTTGAAGTCGTGAGCCACCTAAGCCCGGTACAGCTCACATTTTGCTATGCCGTCGCCGCGATTGGCCGCGTGTCCCTCATTTGGTTTTGCGATGGCATGGCATTCGATAGGGCATGGGCGTTCCTTTGCGTCGCCGCGGTTTGCTCGGTTCTCCTGCTGGCAGGTTCCCGGCAGGCGGTATTGACGGGTGCTACCATGGTTGGGGGACTGACGGGGGTTGCTGACAAAGCCGACCCACGAGAGGAGCTGTGCCGCTTCCCACTGCGGCCCCTCATGGTCGTCTTGATGGGGACGCTGCTTCTCTCGTTTGTCCTTCGTTCGACAGGCAACATCTGGGGAACAAACGGAAACCCGGGTGTGATTATCGCCAGCATCGGCGTTGCGCTCATCCTCATAAGAAAAGGCGAATCATTTGAGTTCAGGCGCCTCTGGCAGGCGGCCCTGATTTCTATGGCGTTGGGCGTTCTCCTGTTTGTCTCTTTGGGCGGGGGCGGCCCTCTCATGGTGGCGGGCGTGCTCGTGTCCATGGCATACGAGCTATGCCTCATGTTGACTTATGCGATATTGGGAGACTTGGTTTACCGGAGCTTCTACAACTCGACGTTTCTCTTTGCGGTTGAGCTGGCTGTCGCCCTTACCGCCGGCCACCTGGGGAATGGCCTCGCGATATGCCTTGGGGCCGGCTCGGCCGAAAGCTCCGTCGTCATGTTCGTCGGGGTGGCTTGCGTTCTCGGCACCTTGTTCAGTGCCGCCTGCATCCTGGCGTTTTCGAAAAGAAGCGTGCAGGAGACCTGGGGTGCCATCGTCAAGACGCCCCTTTCGCAGGACTTCGACCTCCTTTTCGAGAAAACGCGGCTCGGTCTGCGCTGCCACGAGTTGGCGCAGGAGGCGAGCTTGAGCAGGCGCGAAGAAGAGGTGCTGCTGTTGCTCGCGCAACGCAAAAGGCCCGCGGCAATAGCCGGGCAACTGGGTATCGAGGCCTCGACGGTTGCCACGCATCGCAAGCATGTCTATCAAAAGCTCGGCGTCCATTCGATTAGGCAGCTGCAGGAACGTATCGGGTCGAGCTTGCAGGGCTGAGGCTCCTGCCGTCCCGCGACTTGCGCGCGGCAGGAGCGTTTGCCGGGAGCGCGGCCCGATTGCCCGCCTGCGTATCCCCCGCGCTGATTCATCCCACCAGGGCCGCGGATATCCTTTCGGCAAGCTCGCGCACGCGCGGGTCCGGCCCGTCGTCGCGAAACACCAGCCAACAGGGGCTCAGCAGGGGTCTGCCGTCCAGCGTGGTGCGTATGACAATATCGTCGCGGCACTTGTATGACGCGCGGACGCTTTCTAGCGAGCAGATGTGCAGCGTGTCGCCAAGGTCTGCCCGGGCGACCTCTGCCGGGCTGCTTAGGCCCCTGAGAAGAAACGACAGCCGCGCGCCGGAGCCGACCGCATGGTTGACCACTTGTCTCCAGTCCTCGAAGAAGGCAAGGCCCGATATGGTCACCGTCGCCCCGTCGAGGTCTGTGCTTGTCAGTTCGGTTATGCCGGCAAGCGGGTTGCTCGATGCCATGGCGATTGCAAGCTGGGCGGTGCCAGCCGGCAGCACGCCGTAAGCGTGCCCGGGGTCGAGTTCGGTCAGGCGGCGCATGGGGTCGACCGCTTGGGTGATTTCGATATCCACGGTACCGCCGACAAGCGCCTCGAGGAAGGGCGTGTTGAAGCCTGTGGCCACAAATTCGAATGGGGGCTCCTCGATGCGCGCGATTGCTTCGAACGCGCTGGTGCCAGTCGGGATTTCTGCCATGCGGATTGACGGCGGCGTATGTGCTTGGGCGAGGCATTCGGAGCGGCCCGCCCCGTAGGCGTCGACGATGGTCTGCGCGCATTCAGGGAAGGTAGTCCCCGCCGGCGTGAGCGCAAAGGTCTGCCGTGCTCGGTCGATAACCTCGAAGCCCAGCTCCCGCTCCATGGCGGCGATGTGGCTGCTCAGGTTGGATTGCGACGTGTAGAGCTGGCGGGCGGCGCGGCTGAAACCGCGCAGGCGAGCGATGGTGAGATACTCTTTCAGCACTTCTATCTTCACGGCACCCGTCCCCCTCCGACACCCGGCCTTCCAAGCATGCGTTTCCCGCTGCCCTTTGTCAATCGGTTTTCCCGATGCCACTCATCGGATTTCACGATGGGGCGATTCGAACGTGCCTTCCCGTGGGGAAAGGTGCGATTTGGCCCATCGTGACCACGCGGGCTATTGTCTCCCTGGGCCAGAGATCAGCCCGGCCCGCCCAAACAATCCTGTCGGTATTGTTTCAGTAAGGGGGAACTTCATGGAGATGAATCGTCGAGACTTTTTGAGTGCATCCGCCGTGGTGGGGACGGGGGGTTGTCGGTTGCGCCGCCCTTGCAGGCAACGCGACACGACCGGCCGCAGCCGCGGAGGCGACGTGGGACAAAGAGGCCGACGTCGTGGTCGTGGGTTCTGGCACGGCGGCCTTCGCGGCCGTCTCGGCCATGAGCCTGGGGGCCGAATCCGTCATCGTGCTCGAGAAAAGCGGCGTGTGGGGCGGCACGAGTGCGATGTCCGGCTGCGGCATGTGGGTGCCGGGTGCCTACTGTCAGGCCGAGGCAGGCGTGGAGGACGACCTGGACGAGGCTTACGCCTACATACTCAAGACGGCGGCGGGGCGCGCGGACGAGAGGGTCGCGCGTGCCTATATAGACAACGCGCCCAAGTTCCTCGAGTGGACGCGCGACGCGTACGGATGGGACTGGTACTGCGGGCCCAACGGCGGCGACTACTTCGAGAGCTACGAGGGTGCGCTCGACGGCGGGCGCACGGTGTTCGTCAAATTCGACGAAGGCAACGTCTGGAGCCACATCGAGCAAATAGCCGCCGACCAAGGGGTCGAGGTGCTCCTCGAGACGCCCGCCGTGTCCCTGGTGAGAGACGAGGCCGGCGGCGTCGCGGGAGTTCTCGCGCATGACAAGGACGGCGCCGAACTGCGCATCCACGCCAAGAAGGGCGTCATTCTGGGCACGGGAGGCTTCGACCACAACCAGGCGATGATCTGGGCGTTCATGCCCGCCCGCCCGTATGTCACGAACGCTGCCGCCGGCAACACGGGGGACGGCCACTTCATGGGGATGGCGCTCGGCGCGGACGTCAGCCACATGGACACCAACTGGGGCCTGTCCTGCCTGAACGACGCGGCGGCATTCGACCCGGACGCAGGCGTCGTGTCCAGCTTCGCCGGCAACGACTGGTTCCACTACCGCACAAAGCCCAACGCCATCGTCGTGAACAAATATGGCAAGCGATTCGGCAACGAGTCCAGCGTCTACGCCATATTCAACCGCGCGTTCGAGGAGTGGGACACCGGCTTGCAGGAGTATCGCAACCTCCCGGCCTACCTCATCGTGGACTCCGAGTTCATGCAGTACTTCTCGCTTTCCTGGGACGGCTCGGTCCCGGAGTACGTCAAGCAGGCGGACACGCTGGAGGAGCTGGCCGAGGCGCTGGGAATCGACGCGGACGGCCTTCTCGCCGAGGTCGAGCAGTTCAACGCGAACGCCGAGCTGGGGCTCGACCCGGCGTGGCACCGCGGCGAAGGCGGCTACGACCGCGCAACGTCGGCCGACGCGGTCTTCGGGCGCAGCCTCCCGAGCATGTCGCTCGGGCCCATCGCAACCCCGCCGTTCTACGGGGCGCTGTACGTCCCCGGCACCTGCGGCACGAGCGGCGGCCTGCGCATCGACGAGAATGCGCAGGCCGTGAACGTGTGGGGAGAGGCCATCCCCGGGCTCTACGCCGTGGGCAACTGCTCGGCCGGCGTGTCGGGCGGCGCGTATTGCGGCGGCGGCATGACCGTCGGCGCTGGGTCGGTCATGGCATGGGTCGCCGTGCGACACATTCTGGGAATTCAAGAATAGGTACGGGCACACGGCCATCGGGCCCTTGAGTCCCTGCGCATCGAGGCCGCCCGGGTTCTTGTGGGCCATGCGACTGAAACCGCAACCGCAGCGAAAAGGTTGCGTTGACGCCGGCCTGGCGCCGGGGGCTCGGTGGTATGTGTAACCAAAGTCTTGCCTGGCTACAAGCCGCGCATTACCAAAGTGGCGCGCCGAGTGAGTCGATCTCACTCGGCGCGCTTTTTAAGGCAACGCTGAACAAATGCTCCCGTAGGCCCGGCCCGGTGCGCACCGTAGTGTGAACGGGCGCGCACAATAACGAGAACGCCGGTGCGCACCCCGATGGTACGGCCGGCGTTCTTTCGCGTGCATAATCACTATGGGTTGTTTTGACCCATAGGAAAGACCGGATTTGACCTTGTGACCGCCATTCTGTATACTTTCGTGTTACGAGAAAGGACAAACAATGATGCCACCGGAGATACATCCGAACGCGCTAAAGCACCTGACGCGCGACGAGGTGCTGTCCGCATGGGGAAACGTTGTGAAGAGTATCCAGCGTGCCAGCGATGACGAGCCGCCGCGATGGCTCTGCATAGGATGGCTCCCGGACGGCAGGTCGGTCGAGTTGATAGCGGTCGAGACGATTTTCGGTTGGCTCATCATCCATGCCATGTCCCCGGTACAGCCGAAATTCGCGAAGGAAATCGCCCAGACGGAAAGGAGAGCGCGATGAGCTACATAGCGGCAAACGGTCAGGAAATCACGGAAGCGATGATTGACAGCTGGTGCGGCGCTTACGAGCGCGGAGAGTTTCCCGAGGGCGAGCGCACCGTCGGCGAGGTCGTCATGGGGCGCCCCCCTCTGTCGGCAGAGAAGACCGTGACGCTTAACGTGAAAATCCCGGTCGGCATGAAGGCCACTTTGGCGAAGAGGGCAAAGGAACACGGCACGAGCACGAGCGCCTACGTCCGCAGCATCCTCGCAAACGACATTCTGGCGGCATCGTAGCGACAAAAGAAAAGCCCCCGAGCTTTGGCCAGCGGCGGGGGCTTTGCAGACGGTTAGACCAGTCCTTTCTACAAGGAGCAGTATACACCATGGACAGCACAGCGACCTCGTAGGCAATGCGGCAAAGCAGCTCATGGCCCTCACCTCGCGCGCCCGGACCGGCCCCGCGGGGCCGCTCGGGGGACTTGTTCATTGTCTCCCTAGTAGACGCGGATTCCTGTGGCCGCTCGGTTCCAACGCTAGGAAACATTCTGACCAGCGTATACAGGCATCCCATCAGCCCGCTCGTGTATGCCTCGCGCAATGGCGAGAGCATCGTTATCGAAACGCCTGACCCTCAGGACACTGGCCTGATGGAACTATTGGCCGTAGCATTGTGGTCGGCTATGACAACACTCTCATCGGATATTGCCTGCCACCTCTCACAAAAGCCGAATGCAGAGAATGCCTCGTAGCAGGATCACCTTCCAGCTTGCAAGCTACTGGGCGGGCGCTTATCTCCGCCAAAGAAACAGGCACCGACCCAGTCGACGCGGTATTGAAGACATTTGAGGGTAAAACCCATCTGCCGAGGCACGGTCAACGGCCGCGAGCTTGTGTGCCGCGACGGGTTCGATTTCGGTAAGACATTCATTACGACGCCTGCAGGGGAGACGTATACCTTGCTTGTACAGAATGAGAATCTTGCCGCAGTAGGCCCTGACGGCAATCTTGTCCTTACGGCACCAGACTCGGTAGGAATGATTTGTCTCGAGCGAGGAGAGGGGATTACAAACGACGAGTTGCGCATCGGCATGGAGCTTGCCGTCATTGGTATCAAAGCCGCCGAACCATGGTATCGCGTCCCGTCTGGATTTGCTTGCTGGGATGAGGTATTTCGCAACGTCGGGCTTGGCAATCATGTAGCGCACGTACCGTTTTAGTCAAAAGGCGATGCCCCATTTATGTTATGCGTGGGGCATCGCCGGCACATTAGCAACTCTTGCTCCTGAACCCTAATTTCGCGCGTTTCCTCCAACCGACGCCATGATTTTATCCCGCCTGCTGGTCAAGCGCCTGCTCTTGGGCGGCAAGGACAGCGCACAACGCCTCCTGGGAGTGCACGTCGAGCGCGGCATAGACGTTTCGCACGTGAACCTTGACAGTCTCGTGAGAGATTCCCAATTCTTCCGCTATCTCCCGCTTCGTCCCGCCCTTTCCGAGCAGGGCAAGCACATCTATTTGCCGTGCGGTGAGCCCATAGCGAAGGGCGACGGCATTTACGGCCTCGCTGTAGAAGGGCCGAGGGTTTCCCCCGTCAGGGCGCAGCGTGCCCCAGGCGCGCTCGTCATTCGAGGTGTCCGTAACGTAAAGCCCCACAATCAAGACAATGCATGAGGCCAGGCCCATGGCCAACTGACCCGATGCGGGACCGCACAAGGCAAGCATGCCGAGGGTAAACGCCTGCCCCGCCGCCATGCCCAGATAGAAGAAGCAGGTGGACCATCCTGTCATCCAATTGACCGTCACCTTTTTAGAGACGGCGAGGTAGATGACGAGCGACCACATGAGAATGTCGATGAAACGATAGCCCCACGCCGCAAGGAAGCAGCTGACGCCCGATGCCGAGGCCACGGGAACGAGCAGCGTGCCCAATGCCAGGACGGGAAATCCAATCTTGTAGATCAGCGTGTCGAAGCGCCTGTGCAGCAGCGTCGCCGATGCGGCGAGGACGACGGCCGCGAACGCATAGCCCGCCACGTAGGTGAGGCTGTGCACGGCGCCGGGTATCGAAGAGTTCAGCTGGGCACAGAGGGCGAATCCCGCCTCGTAGCCCATGCCCTGGGCAAACGCAGTCACATTGAGCTTCCACGGTATGTACAGCTGCGCGCGCTGCTGTCGAGGCCGCGGGCTAGACTCCCTGCGGGAGGGCCACAGCGTAGCGAATATGCCGACCGGCAGCATGACGATGGCAGCCACAACAGCAGGGCCCGCAACGAGCATGAGCAGCGCATACAGTGCGGAGACCAGCACGGTGCACACAGAGCACACGACGATGATGTGCGCGAGGCGCATGGGCAAGAACTGTCGCACCATCTCCATGTAATAGAGAGGCGTCGCCACTCCGACAATCAGGGAGCCGACGAGCATAAGGCCCATCCGACTGTCATCCGGTACGAGGCGGCCGCAGGCCAGCCATATGAGTGCGCCGGCCGCAATAAGACAAATGAGGGTCCCGAGCAGCACGCGTGGGTCAAGCAGCGAGTAATCGAGCCAGTGCGACATGGCGCCGACGACGGCAAAGGCGACGGCGAAAACAATGGTCGCAAGCGTCCATGGGCTGCCGTCGCCAAACCAAGCCCCCCGTGCGCCCGTGTAGAAAAACGAATCTTGCAGCATAACCCAAGACCACAGAAACAGGCAAGTAAACCCAGGCAGAAGACGCGCGTGCTCTCGGCAGACGCTGGCGATTCGTCGAACCGGGTTTAGGCCGATGAGGCCGAACCATGCATGCATGAAACACCGTCCCACAGTCTCGAGCGTCAGACAAAGAAGCGACCGGCCCTGAGTGCCGGTCGCTCAAATCTAGCACACCATGCTGCGCATGTGATGCGGCGGGTCCCGCGAAACACACGGCCACCGCCGTTGCCTCTATGCCCGCGCTACTCGTTGGCGGCAATCGCCTCGGCGGCCACATAGCCAAACGTCAGGCAGTTCCCGCCAAGGTTGTGGCCCGGGAAATGCGTCGAATAGCAGTTGGCGAACATGTCGCCGACGATGGTGCCCACGGCATACAGACCGGGGATGACCTGCCCCTCGGTATCGATAACCTGCATGTCGAGGTTGGTCTGCAGGCCGCCGGTGGCAATGAGGAACCACGGCTGGCAACGGCACATGTAGAACGGCGGCGTGGCAACGGGCCGCAGGCGCTCGGGCAGATCTTGTGGAACTCCTCGTCCACGCCCGTCTCACAGTAGCCGTTGTAGCGCTCCACCGTAGCCATGACCTCGTCGACCGGGAGGCCCATCTTCTCGGCCAGTTCCTCGATGGAGTCACCCTTGTAAATGTCCATCGCCAGGGAGGCGCCGTTCATGGCGATGGGCTCGCCCGAGTGCTCGACCATGTCGTCCCACGCGGCAATCATGGCCTCGCCGTTTTCGCCAGCAACAGAGGGGCCGCCGTAGTAGTCCTCACCCCAGGGGCCGGCCTTGGCGTACTCGGTGTCCCAGATGGCAAACGACTCGTGGTCGGTCTGACCCAGGGCGGCCAGGGCGGCATGGGAGAGCACGTTGTCCTCGTTGGAAAAGCGCTTGCCCTCCTTGTTGACGAGCAGGCCCTGGAAGGCTCGCACCTGGTTGCAGATCTTCACGTACTGGAAGTTGAACAGCATGGGGGCAGCCATCTTGGTCTTCTGCCAGGCCGCGCCGACCCACAGGCCCATCTGGTGGCCGGTGCCCTCGTACACGCCGCCCTTGATGTCCCAGACCCACTCGGGGCAGTATGCGTGGACCATCTCGTCGTTGGCACCGAAGTCTCCCGTGGCGAGCACGACGGCCTTCGTGCCCACGAACTTCGTGTAGCCGCCGTCCTCCTCAGCTACGACGGCAGTCACGCGGCCCTTGCCGCCGTCCTCACGGACGAGCTGCTTGCCGGTGACGACGAAGCGGAGGTCGCCGCCGAGTGAGGCGCAGTAGGCGGCGAGGTTCTCCACGACGTCCTGCTGCGGGTTTTCACGGGTGGACGTGGGGGCGTTAGGCCCGCCAATGAAGTCGTGGGTTCCCCAGTACTCGCTGACGATGTCCTCGGGATCCTCATAGTGCGCCTCGAGCACGGGCGTCAAGTCGCAGCCGCCGTAGGAGCTGCCCGTGGTCATAAGGTCGATGAGCCAGTTCATCGCCTCTTCGGAGCGGTTGGCGTGCAGCCACCACTTTTCCTGGTCGACGAGGAAGGAGTGGTAGCCCATCATCTTCTTGTATGCCTTGGCGATATCGGAATGAACGCCCTTTTCGTCCATGAGCTTGGAGCCCATGACGAAAGTCGATCCGCCACGGCCCACGGGAATTCCGCTTTGGGCGATGAGCGTGACGCCAACGCCTTGCTCGAGCAATCGCGCGGCCGCGACCAGTCCCGCGGTGCCGCCGCCGATGACGACGACGTCGTTCTCGACGGTATTGGCAATCTGATCATCGGGGATGGGCTCGGGAGGAACCTGGAAGGCCCACTTGGCGCCCTCGGCCTTTTCGGCGGTCATGACGTCTGCGACATCATCAGCAAGAGCCATAGAGGCACCCGCTGCCGTCGCCGCGACGAGGGCGGCCGTGCCCGCGGTGCCCTTGACGAAGTCCCTGCGTGCGATTTTGCTCGTGCTCATGACAAACCCCTTTCATCATGCCGCCCGGGTTCTTGCGGGCCATGCGGGCGAGGCCGCAGTTGCAGCGAAAAGGCTGCGCTGGCGTCAGTTTGGTGCCGGGGGATTTCAGTGGCATGTGCAACCAAAGTCTTGCCTGGTTGCAAGCCGCATATTATCAAAGTAGCGCGCCGAGTGGGTCGACCCACTCGGCGCGCTGTCGGGTTCGCGTCATACCGTCTAACATTTAATGAATCTCCTACCGTCTTGATGCCCGGCAATACTATTCGGTATCGATTTGATGCGACGCCTCGTGCTCCTTGATAAGCCCTACGAGGTCTTCATGCGAATGAACATCAAGTTTTTGATGGACGTGCAATACATGGCTCTTTACTGTATTCGTTGAGACGCCAAGGCATTCGGCCATATCCGCTATTGATTTCTTGCAAGCGAGAAGGAAAAGAGTCTCTCGCTCACGCGCAGTCAAGCTGTAGAGTCGTGCCATCTCATCGAGTGTCGCTTGCTCTTCAGGAATATTCGAGAAAACCGGCTCCTCGAATGAGGCGGAGTTAGAGCGACTGACGTCGGTCTTTTCGTCTCTAAAGGTCTTGTCTATATCCAGGTAGCCGACCATGCGATTTAGGGCTCGCGTGTTGTAGGGAATGTAACCGCACAAGAGAATGCCAACCGCTATGACCATCGCGATGATGAAGCGTCCCCTTTGGTCTGGGATGACAGCGCTAATATCAAAGAAGCATGCCCCGATGGCCTGGGCAATTGCGTTGGCAACATAAACAAGGGCAAGGCCGCGAAACAAGCTTCCCTGCTCCTCTCAGGCGATTTCTATAACCCACTGCAAGTAGCGCGGTGCAATCATGAAGAAGCCGATGGTTGCCAATGACAGCACAAGAGGGCTGCACCCAAGACCTGAACCCAAAAAAAGCAACGGGACGGCCAGCATGATTGCGGCCGAGACATCCAGTATGGAGAAAAGGCTGTTGGCAAAAAGCGAGAAATCAAAAATCATGATGACGCCGGCCAATACAGATGCAAGGGCAAATGTTGATCCCCAGTTACCTTCGGGGCCCATGCCCGAACGCAAATAGTTCATGCCAACCGAGAACGAGGCAATGAGCACGATCAGGGACAACGGCAACCGTATTCTTCTACAGCATTGGCCTTGGGGCTGTTGTGCTATCGAGTCGAGACCACCCCCTCCGAGGTTAAGAGTGATCTGATGCTGCAACAACTGGCAAACGGTCAACGAGGCAAATAGTTCTGCTATAAGGGGAAATTGTTCGGGCAATGCAAGAACAGTCGTAGCGAACAGAAACGAAGCCTCCATACCGCCAAACGCGACAATGGGAAGCATCTTATTTTCAAGAGCAGACAGAACGAGACCGTTGTAGAGGAACCAAACAGACTCGGCGGCGCCAAGAAGGAGCATGCACGCGAGGCACGCAACGCTATCCGCCGGCAACAGATGCACACCTGCAATTCCAACACACACGCATATCGAAGTGAGGGCAATTGCACGTTTGCTACGCATGAGACGTTCGGCGCGATTGGGTTTGAGGACGGCAACTGCCAACAACACGAGCTGTGCCGCGCATGTCAGATAAGTGGCGGGAGAAATCCCGACGGGGGTAGCAAAGAGGCAGTGCGGTATGCCGCTGATGAGGGCGACGGATGCCATGGCCTCAAGGGCTCGTTTATCGAGCATAGAACCTCCTGTCTATTATCGTGCAGTGTAATGCACGACTCTCTTGAATTCTCACCCCACCTCACCCCTTTTATAAGGTGAGAACACATTTATTCATCGTGATAAGCCAGGAAAATCTCACGGCAAGTCGGTTGATGTGCCTGACTGCACCACGCATTACCTTTGATGCTGCGGCACCGAAGCGGAGCCGGCTTTGTTGATGAACTGGCTTTTATTCTGTTGGTAAGAAAGGGGAGACATCATGGATGAGGCACTGCTTACTAGAAAAGAACTTCTTGCAGGGATGGCAGGAGCTGCAGCTTTGGCTGCGGCACCCGCTGAGGTGCTTGCCAATACGGGGGCGCAGTCCGCACCAGCATGGGATGAGGAGACTGAAGTTCTCGTCATCGGCGGAGGCGGTTCGGGTGTCGTGGCTGCCATCACGGCCGCTGAAGCCGGCGCGAAGGTCACCATCCTCGAAAAGGCTCCCCAGGGAGGCGGCACCTCGCGCATCTCAGGCGGCAACATTTTCTTTACACGCGATGTCGACAAGGTAACTGAGTATCTCGTCAAGGCCTATAACGGCACGACGCCTGAAGACGTTTTGCGCGCATACGCTGAAGAGGGCACGAGCCAGATTTCCTGGCTTGAGCAGCATGGCTTGCCTTACTTTGAGATTCCCGCAGGAAACGGCCTGTCATCTTTCGACAACATCCCTGGTCGCGAGGGATGCGGAATTGTTTCCATTGTAAAGGAGGAGGGTGCAACGCCCACTGACGATGGAGGTCGTTGGTTTTGGCAGTGGGCCGAAGGCGCAATCGCCGATGCGGGTATTGACATGCGAGTAAATGCCCACGCCACAGAGCTCGTCCAAGACACGGTGACACGCGAGATTCTCGGCGTAAAGGCGCTGATTGACGGCAAGGAGACGCTGTTCAAGGCGTCAAAGGCGGTCATTCTATGCACAGGCGGCTTCTGCAGCAATCCCGACATGGTGGCAAACTTTCTCGAGCCCCAGACGATGGTAACATGCGCAAGTCGTTACAACACAGGCGACGGTCTCAAGATGGCCATGCGAGTGGGCGCTGACATCTGGCACATGAACACCTACAACGCGCACGGCTTTGGCTTTGTTGAACCGGGGGCACAAGTTGCTCGCTGGTATGTAGCGTTCTACAACGTGCCCGCTGGTGCCTATTTCTACGTAAACCGCACAGGCCGTCGGTTCACGAACGAGAGCGCTAATGAATTTTCCGGGCATACGTCGAACTGGAAGTTCGACGAAATGGACACCTCGCTTCAGGCTTCGAGCACCAAGTTGCAAAACGTGCCTTTCTATGCGGTGTTTGACGAAAACTTCCGCGCATCGCACCCTCTATACGACCAGAACCTCTCAGGCGGAGCACAGGGTATTCCGACCGAGTTGACAGGTCTGGATCCGTGGAGTTCGGACAACCTGGATGAGATTGAGAAGGGCTGGATTCTGAAGGCTGACACACCCGAAGAACTCGCGCGACTCATCTGCGACAATGGCGCGGAGGATGGTTTTGACTTCGATCCTGCCACGTTCGTGGAGACGTTCGAATCTTATAATGCGTTCTGCAATGCCGGTGAAGACAAGGATTTCGGCTCATCCAACCTGGTGGCCCTTGAAACGCCTCCTTATTATGCAGCGAAGATGCAGCCTGTGCTTTACACCACATGTGGCGGGCCGCGTAAAGACGCCAGCTCCCACGTAGTTGACCTTGACGGAAATGCAATCCCGCGTCTGTACTCGGCCGGTGTTGAGGGGAGCAGCACGGGTTATCTGTATTGCCTTGACGGATGTAACTGGGGCGATGTGATGAACTGGGGCCGCATTGCTGGTCGCAACGCCGCAGCAGAAAAACCGTTGGCATAATCGGCAGCCCATTCTGGTTCTGCACCCAGACAAGTATTCAGTCTCACACAAGGGCGGGGACTGCATAAGAATGCAAGTCGCAGTCATGTTGATTGGCTTCGGAAAAATCGAAGTTTGCCTGTTGTCCACGCTCTCCACCGATTTACGAGCTGCACGGTTCTTTGGCCGAGGCATTGGGACCTCTGCCCGAAGCATTCAAAAATGGCCGTCCGACCTCTTCTTACGAATTGGTCGGACGGCCATCAATCACGTGTCAAAAGTGAGGCCTATGCCTTTACGGCCTTTGCCGCGCTGCGGCCGGCCACGTATCCCATCGTTGCGCCGATGCCCAAGGCGCTGCCGCCGTCATACGTGCGCGAGAAGAACGGGCGGCTCGCCATCGTTCCAGCCGCATACAGGCCGACAATGGCCTCCCCGTTTTCGTCGAGCGCCTGACCGGCCTCGTCGATGACGAGCCCGCCCAGGGAGCCGCGGCAGATTGCGTAGCCGCGCACGGCGTAAAACGGCGGGGTCACGAGAGGCACCAGGTACTGCGCGTCCTTGCCGCAGTCGCTGTCCTCGCCCCCCTCGCACAGGGCGTTGTAGCGCTCCACAGAGCGAATGAGGACCTCGGGGTTCATCTGCGTGGCGAGCGCGAGATGGAAGAGGCTGTCGGCCTCGTAGGCCTGGACAAAACTGTCGGGAGTCGTCTGGCCTACGAGCTCGGCCACGCCCTCGCAATCGGCCACCGTCGTGGCGTCCATGATGCACCAGGCGCCGTCGGCCTTCTCATGGTTGGTGTACGAGTAGTGGATGGGGCGCGTTCCCTTGTCCTCGCCCACGCGGCGGTCGCCGTCGAGGCTGGTGATCATGCAGGTCGAGGCGAACGCCGGCGAGGAGTAGCTGCCACGGTACACGTCCATCGGGTCGAAGATGAGCGGGCCGCCCTGAACATACTGGTCCGGGTAGAACTGCGCGCCGGCCGAGGCGCCAAGCGTCATTCCGTCGCCCGTGTTGCCGACGGCCGTCACGGTGTAGCACGCTTGCGACTGCGGGATGAGCTCGCGCATCATGTCGGCGTTGCGGGCGTAGTCGCCGCAGGCCAGGACGGTGGCACGCGCGTTGAACGTCTTCTTGCCGCGTGCCGTGTCGGACACGGCGCCCACGACGGCCCCGGATGCGTCCACGAGCAGCTCCGTGGCGGGCGTCGCCGTATAGATCGCGCCGCCGTTCTCCTCGATTAACCTGGACAGGCTCTCAATGAGGCGCCAGGCGGAACGCGCCTTCGTGTCGGCCTCGCCGGATTCGGTGGCGGTGATGTCCGTGTACTCCTTCAGGGGGAGGATCTCGACGCCCGTGGAACGGATCATGTCCAGCGCGGCGTCGTTGTTGTCCGCCAAGACGTGCAGCATGGAGTCCACGGGGAACTCGTCGGAGTGGGCCTTGGCGGCTCGGTCGCAGAAAAGCTGGTAGAGGCCGTCGGCGTCACCGGTGTTCGTCGAGAAGAAATACCCCTCCGCCATGGCGCTCGTGCCGCCGATGACGTCCTCCTTCTCGACGACGGCGACGCTCGCGCCGTCCTTCATGGCGGCGACGGCCGCGGTTAGGGCCGCGATGCCGCTGCCGACGACGAGCACGTCCGTGTCGACGGTCTCGTCGACGGGCTCAACGGCGACGGGCTCCTGGAACGAGCTCGCATCGCCGCCGGCCTGCTCGACGCAGTCGCCCACGGCCGACAGGAGCGCCATGCTCGTGATGGTGGCGCCGCTGACGACGTCTACGGCCAGGGACTGCGCGTCCAGGATGCGCTGGGGGAGCAGGTCGAGCGCGGTCTCGCCGATGAGGGGCGACTCTCCCTCGCTCACGATCTCGATAGAGTCGATGGACGAGGTGCCGAAGGTGACCTCGACCTCGATGTCGCTGATCATGCCGTGGGCCGAGGCGGCGTACGTACCGGGCGTGAGGACGGGCTGAGACTCGCCGGCCAGAGCGCTTGTGATGGAACCGGCGGACAAGGTGGCGCCGGCGGTCATTGCCGCCATGAACGTGCGACGGGAAACGGAAGTCATTGCTGCGTGGTCCTTTCTTCTTGTAGGAGGGGCGCCCCGACACCCACCCTCGGGCGCCCCGTGCCGTTTTTACAGGTTCGCCGCGATATGCTCGGCGCTGATGCGGCCGGTGTTGAGCGCCGTGGCGATGCTGCAGCCGCCCGAGTAGTACATGGAGAGGATGTTGCCGCCGAGGCACACCTCGCCGACGCCGTACAGGCCGCCGATGGGGGCGTCGCCTTCCCCGAGGATCTGGCAGTTCTCGTTGACCTTGAGGCCCACGAGGCTGCCGATGACACAGATCGAGATCTCGCCGGCGTAGAAGGGGCCGTTCTTCACGGGGTACATCGCGTCGTGCGGCGTGCCGAGCTCGGCGTCCTCGCCCGCATCGTACGCGTCGTTGTACGCGGCGACGGTCTGCGCCAGGCCCGCGGCGTCGATTCCGGCGGCCTCGGCAAGCTCCTCGAGCGTGTCGGCCTTGAAGACCTTGCCGCGCTCGACCCACTGCTCGAACACGCCGACGTTCGGGTTGTCCGCGTCGACGACGGCGAAGGCGTGCCCGCCCTGGGCCTGGCTGATGCTGTAGGCGATGTAGTACTCGTCCTGGCTTTCGTCCGCCAGCCGCGTTCCGGCCTCGTTGACGATGATCTCCTGGCGCTTGCGGTACGTGTTGTTGAGGTTGGAGTACATGCCGAGTTTGGCGTCGAGGCTGAAGTACACCAGGGCGCCCTCGCCGACGCGGGTAGCACCGAGGCCCTCGGTCAGCCTGAAGGCGTCGCCCGTCGAGCCTGCGCCGCACCAGGGCACATACGAGGGCACGAGCTCGCCGCAGAGCTCTTCCATGTACTCGGCGCTCTGCGTGAAGCCGCCGCATGCCAGGACCACGTTCTTTGCCCTCACGTCGTACTCGGACGCGCCCTGCGCCACGTGGACGCCCACAATCGCGCCGTCTTCCACAATCAGGCCCGTGACCTCGGCCCCGTAGCGAATCTCGGTGCCGGACTGGCGCACCTTGGTCTCGAGGAAGTGGGCCAGGGCGTAGCCACCCTGGTTCGTGAAGCTGCCCAGGTTGGCCTTGTCCACGTCGGCAAGGACCTGGTCCAGGTTCGCGTCCATCTGGAGGTAGGTGTAACCGCTGTACGTCTTGACGGAGCCCGTGTAGTTCGTGGCGTAGGGGCCGCCGAAGGCCGCAATGCTGGCCACGGTGTCGGGGGACTTCTCGAACACGGCGCGGGCGAGAGGCTCGTTCACGCCGCCGGTGTTTCGCTTCACGAGAAGGTCGACCATCTCGTCGGGGGAAACGTGGTGGTCCATGACGTCGTTGGCGCGCAGGCCGTCGCCCACGGCGCAGCCGCCGTAGGACAGCTGCGTCGAGCCGCCGGCGATGTCGCACTTCTCGAAGACGATGGCCTTGACGTCGGACTTTACGTTGTCGAACGTCGGGTAGGCCAGCGTCATGGCGGCCATGAGGCCGGCCCCGCCCGCGCCGACGATGATCGCGTCGTACTCGCCCTCCGGGGCGGCGGCCTCCTCTGCCGCCGGCGCGGGCACGTCGAAGGCCTCCGTCATGCCTGCGGCGTCCACGGCGTCGCGGATGGCCGAGAGGTAGCCCGTGCTCGTCAAGGTGGCGCCCGACACGCCGTCGACGTTGATAGACTGGGTCTCGACGACCCTCTGGGAGATGGCCTTCAGGGCGCTCGTGCCCGGGCCCTCGCTCTCGAAGTTCTCGCCGGGGACGACGCTTTCGATCCTGCCGTCGGCGATCACGACGTATGCGCTGACGTCGCCCCTGGCCCCGACGCCGCGGCCGACAAAGCAGCCGTCGCCGGCGGGGGCCGCCAGTGCCGAAGCCGGGCGGGAGCCGGCGAGCAGGCCCGCGCCCAGTGCGGCGCCTCCGCCGAGGGCGGCTGTCCTGACAAACGAACGACGACTCTGGATATCAGATGCAAACATGTGTGGCAACCCCTTTGTGTCGTGGCGAGGCGGCCTTGAACTGTCCGGTCGCCAACGCCTGCCTTCGTTGGGCAGGCACCACCCTAGCCAACGGATGCATCGCCCGACAATGCCGTATTGTCCGGGAGGGGTCACGTGTAGGGGACTCGGGCTCACGCATTATGCCTGAGTGACCTCATGGCTTATGGGTGAGTGGCGCCCCTGCGGCTGCTATCCCGGCCGATAATGCTTGGTATAATGGCCCGCGTACACTGCAAGGGGCAGGCTGCGCGAAAGAGGACTCGCTGTGAACAGGTTTCGATTCGACAAGATGCTTCCAACAGTGTTTGCCCAAATATGCCTCTGGGCGTTCCTCCAGAAGTTTGTTTATGGCTACACCTTGAGCGACCATGGGCAGCGGGCCCTGTTCGGTTGGCTGGCAACGGACTATTTCATCGCGCTGCCCTGCCTCGTATTGCTATGCGCCCTTGCCTTCTCGTGCGCCCTGGCACGGGCCGGCCTCGCGGTGCGTCAGCCCAAGCCAGTGCTCGCCGCCGGTGTGGCGGCAGCGCTTGCATGCCCTGCCATACTGTTCGGTTGGGGAGGGGCCGGCGGCGATGCCGCACGACGCGCGGCGCTTGTGGCGGCGTCCGTTGCCTTGTGCGTTTCGTTCTCCATCGTGTTGTTCGCCTGGCTGGAGCGGATGCGCCAACAAGCCGAGGAGATGGGCGTTCGCACCGTGCTGCTTTCCGCGCTCGTCGCCTATCTCGTGTACTGCGTCATCGCGCCGAGCTACAGCAACTACACGCCCTACGTCCTCGTGCTGGAGGCCGCCTCACTGCCGCTCGCCTCACTTGCGTACGCGTCGAGCATGCGCGCCTCTGAACCGAAACCCGTGGGCGCTTGCGGCGGGGCGCATGCGCGACCCACCGCATCGACTGCCGCCAAGCTGCAGGCAGCCGGCGCGGCCCTGCTGTTCCTGGTCTTTCTCTCGACGTCTTACGTCGATTTCCTGAACCCCGACCTCCCGACGGAGCATTCGGAGCAGCCGACGTTCTACGCGCTGCTCATATTCGGCGTTGTTCTGCTGGCCGCGGCATTGGCATGGGACGATGACTCGCAGCCTCTGACAAGCAGGCGGATCGAGTCAATCGCTCGAATCGCGGTCGCGTTCTTCACCGTCTCGTTTCTCGTGGTCTACTTCTACGCCGGTTCGAGCGGCCGCTTCTGCTTCGACTTCACCTGCGCGCTTCGCAGGCTCGTCATCATCGTGGGGTACGTGGCCGTGCTGGGCATCGCGCTCGCATATGGAATGCGGGCGGACCTCGCCGTGACAGTCGGCTTCCTTGCGCCGTTCCTGGGGTCGAGAATCATCATGCGGACGCTTGGGCTCCAAGTGCAGACAGGCGCCATGGCCGGTACGGCAGACGAGCGTCTGGCTTGCATGCTCATCCTGGGCGTCATCGGTGTTGTGGGAATCACTGCAATCGCCATTGCCGCGCAACGCGCAGGCGTCCCGGGTACTCCCGGCGAGCCGTGCGGTTTTGCGCCGGTGCCTCCGAGCCACCCAACGAGCAGCCCTAGGCATGCGGACGCCGTAAAATGCCTGGCGGACACATACGGACTGTCCGAGCGCGAGCGGCAGATCCTCCATTACCTGTCGCTCGGATACAGCGTGAACCGCATGTCCGAGCTGCTGGGCATCTCCGACAACACGGTGGGCACCCACATACGCTCGGTATACAAAAAGACGGGGCTCCACACCAAGCAGGAAATCATCGACAGGGTTGCGAGCGAAGCCGAGCTACAGCATTCGTAGGGCATGGCGGCAGCATCAGAATTCACGACATTTTGACCGGGCGGATTGTCAAGCTGAGTGCAACAGCCCCTCCCGGTAGGCCTCGTTGGCCGTCTTGGACCCCGCGTGGCGTGCGGTGGCTCTGGTGATGGCGGTGCTGTCACCCGTGATGGCGGAGATAGGGGCCGCTGGGGGTGACGGCGATGAGTGAGCTCCAGCGGCCCACGGAGGCTGAGCTGGCCGCGATAGAGGCGGCAGATGCCGAGGGCTGTCCCGATGGCTGAGAGTCTTCCGAGGCAACTGCAACCCCGACGCCGAGGAGGCGAGCAAGCATGGCTGATGTAACCGAGTTCGTCCAGTGCGACAGCCGCAACTACACCGCAGGGCGGCAGGGCTGCGCCGTCAACGCCATCGTGGTGCACTACACCGGCACTTCGGCTTCCGCGCACAACACTTTGCTGTACTTCTCGCGCTCGAGCGCGTCTGCGTCGGTGCGCTACTTCGTCGACAAGGACGGCTCCGTCCGCCGGCCGGTCAAGGAAAGCGACACCGCTTGGCACGCCGGGCATTGGCAGACGAACCTGCATTCCATCGGAATCGAGGTCGTGTCGGCGGGGGAGGACTTCGCCGAAGCGCAGATTGACGCCCTTACGGGCCTGGTTTCCAACATCCGAGGCCGCTGCGGCATAGCGGAGCAGCCGGTCATCCGCCATTTCGACGTGACGGGCAAGCGCTGCCCGGTGCCTTACGTGGACAGCGCGATGTGGGCCGCGCTGAAGGCCCGCATCTGCGGAGGGCTGGTCTCTTCCGGCGGTTCGGCCTCTGGCCCTTCGGGCAACGCGGCCGATTTGGCCAAGCGCGTCATCAACGGGGAGTTCGGCAACGGCGAGGCCCGCAAGGCCGCGCTGGGGTCGCGCTACGCAGAGGTGCAGGCTGAGGCGAACCGCATGCTGGGCGGTTCTTCCAGTTCCGGAGGCTCGGGCTCAAAGGTCGACATCGACGACCTCGCGCGCCGCACGATAAACGGCGAGTTCGGCAACGGCGACGTCCGAAAGAAGGCCTTGGGTTTCAACTACGACGCCGTTCAGGCCCGCGTCAACGAGATGCTGGGGGCAAGCCCGGAGGCGGGACCTCAAGCGCGGATATCGACGCCCTCGCCCTCGCGGTGATACGCGGCGACTATGGCAACGGCGACGAGCGCAAACGGCGCCTGGGTGCGAGTTACGTCGCCGTGCAGAGGCGCGTCAACGAGCTTCTGGCATAACCCGTTCGGAATATGAGACGGCGCGGGCGGTTGGCCCCCGCAACCGTTTTCGCATCACCCCGAACGGTTGCGGGCTCTTCGCGCTAGTCGCACATCCTGGCGATCTCGGCTCCGCATTCGGCACAGCGCCCTTCTATGAGCACGCAGCCGTACCGCATGCGCAGCGTGTAGCCGGGCGCGAACTCTGCTACGCCGCAGTTGCGGCAGAACGCGTTGGCGAGCAGCAGCCTCCGGACGCGCTCGGGGAGCCTCTCCCATTCCCGGACCGCCTCGGGATCCGTGGTGCCCGCCTCCCGGCGGAACTCGTCCTCGTCCATCTCCTCGGCGACGAACCTGGCGACCAGCTCCTCGCTGACGCCGTCGGCCCTCATCTGCTGAGCCATCTCGACGTACTTGGATTCCATGGGCTGCCCCTGTCTCTCGCGCAAGCATCGCCCGGCCCGTCGCTGGTCAGGCGATTCGTCAGTAGTTCGTCAGTAGTTCGCCAGTAACTCGTCAGTAGTTCGCCAGTACCGCCCGGAACTCTCAGCCGTGCTTTACTGGGCGGTAATGCTGATGCGGATCCCTGGGCCCCTTCGCGACCTTTTCCAGAATACCCTCGTCGGCGAGTCGGCGCAGCGTCGCCCTTGCGGTGTCGCGGCTGACCCCCTCGGCGTCCGAGAGGTCCTTCGTCGTGACCCTTCCCCGCTCGCGGGCTATATCGATGGCGGCCTGCTCACGGGCGCTGAGCTGGCGCGTTGGCTCAGCCAGGCTGCCCTTGCCCTGGTTGCTGCCCCAGGCGCCAGCGGGCGGGGGAACCGGGTTGCCGGACCCGTCGACGTAGGCGATCTGGGACCCTGGGCGGTCGAACGTAACTACGGTGAAGCCTTGGTCCTGCTCATAGCGGAAGGTCACGCCGGCTTTGTCGCACTCCTCCTTGATGCGCGGAATGCCCGTGCCGAACTTCTCTATGGCGCCGGCGCGGTACACCGCGTCGGCGATGGCGGCGTTGCGCGGCCTGTGGGACCTGGGCCTGGGCGCGTAGTGGCTTTCCGGCGTGTCACCGGCGGGGAAGAGCCCGGGGCTGGAAATCTGCACGGTGTCGCGGTAGACGCACACCTCGATAGCCGCGCCGTCCATGTAGTCGCGGTGGACCAGCGCGTTGGCGACGGCCTCGCGCACGGCCCTGGCGGGTATCTCTGGTATCTCAACCCGCTCGACCGACCCGTCGTCGGGGATGTACATCTCGCGCCGGATGTTCTCGAGCACATAGTCGACCGCGTCGTCGAGCAGGCTGAGGAGCGGCCCATCCTTGTGGTGGAGATCCCGGATGCGGACCTTGTCGTTGCCCGCGAGCAGGGCCACCGACATGCGGGTGCGGCCCACGGGGGCGTGGCAGAACAGGACGTCGGCGGCGTTCGTGAGCGTTCCGTCCTCTGCGAGCATGCCGAGGTTCGAGACCACCTCCTCCACGGAGCCGAACTCCGCCCTGATGCGGGCGGCCTGGTTTCCCCGGCGCACGAAGTCGCGGACGGCGGCCTCGTCGGCGTCGCCGAGCTGCCTTCCCGACGGCATGGAGTCCCAGGGCTGCTCACGAAGGATGCGGTCGAGCATGGCAGCCTTGAACTGCGGCTGCGTCATGGGCTGGTTGGACGTCCCCACTCGGATGAAGTAACGGCCGTCGGCTGAATACGGGGCCTCTGAGCCGCAGAACGCGACCCGGATGTAGGACTTGCCCTCGGACGAGAGCGCCTCTACCGAGGGTACCACCCTCGGCGAAATCTTGTCGGCGAGCCAGCCTGCGACCTGGCGAAGCGTTGAATCGGAGACGTCCTGCCCGATGACCTCGCCGTCGTCCTTGACGCCGAAGTACAGCTCGCCGAAGCCTTGCTTGTTGAGCATGGCGCTGATGGCCTGCATGGCCTCCTTGTGCTCGCCCGTCGACTTCTTGAACTCGACGGTTTCCGACTCGCTGCCCAGGTTCACGCGCGCCTCCTGTTTTCTGGTAGGTCTTTTCTTTTCCCATTATACCGTGCCCGCGTCGTCTCACAGGGGCCAGGGTCCCTGCTTTGTGGCCTTTGCCGCAAAGCCCGTGGTTTCGTCTTTCGCGTTGGCGTTGGCGTGAGCGAGTTTTCAATGGCGCGGCGTGGCAGGTGGGCCCTGGACAACCCGCCGGCCGCGCCGCGCTGTTGGAAACTCCTAGTGGCTCTCGCGCGGGCAAGAGCCCCTCCTTCTGCGCCTGGGGTTGTTATTCGTCTTAGAAAACCACAGGCTCCGCCTGTGGTCCAAACGGTGGTTCCACCACTCTGGTCTTTGTAATATCGGGATGCCCCGCCTAACATCGGCGGTGCGGCGGGCGGCTGCACCGGGACGAGGGGAAGGCGGGGCACGACGGAGAATCATAGCCTATCGCACACGCGCTGGGAATGCCTCTACCACATTGTCTGGATACCCAAGTACCGCAGGAAGAGGCTGTACGGCGACCTGCGCCGCGAGCTGGGGGAGATCCTCGCGGCCCTGGCGGGGCAGATGGACGGCGTGGAGAAGGTCGAGGGGTCGGCGTGCGTCGACCACATCCACATATGCCTGAGGATAGCGCCCAAGCACGCCGTGAGCAGCGTGGTCGGCAAGCTCAAGGGGCGCTCGGCCATCGTGCTGTTCGGCAGGCACCCCGAGCTGCGCAGGGTCACGGGCAGGGACCGCACCCTGTGGGCCAGGGGGTACTACGTGAGCACCGTCGGCCTGGACGAGGCGGCGGTCAGGAGGTACATACGGGGCCAGGAGGAGGCGAGCGCGATAGAGTAGGCGGCGGGCGGCCCCCGGCGGGGGCATGACGTAACCGCAGCGGCCCGCCGCGGCTGCGCCGCAGCTGTGCCGAGCCCCTACGGGGCGTTACCAAAGGGGGCTGTAACAAAAGCCCCTATAACGAATTCACGCCCCGTTCGGACCGGTCC
>ERZ1034984.376-NODE-376-length-50579-cov-26.064049_pt1 | contig 50579 bp, 38 predicted proteins | sample MGYA00520589_ERZ1034984 | MGnify/ENA primary metagenome ERZ1034984 (study PRJEB33766, sample SAMN09781790) | gut metagenome | biome: gut microbiome | host: Homo sapiens | place: Madagascar | study: EMG produced TPA metagenomics assembly of the PRJNA485056 data...
TCGGCAACACCCTCGGAGTAAAAGACGGCGAAAAGTTCAGCGCCATCGACCGCGACGCCTTCGGTGAGCTGAAACCCGGCGAAAAGCCGAATTTGGCGGTGAATTTCTTCACCGGCAAGCCCGAAATCGACGGACTCGGCTACAGCTTCCTGTTCCGTAACTACCGCGCCGATTTAGGGAAGTGGCAGACCACCGACCCGCTCGGATATCCTGACGGCTGGAATAATCTCGCGTATGTCAATAATGGCGTGACAATGAATATTGACTGGTTGGGACTAGATATTTACCATTTAACTGACTCCAATGGGGCTGTTTTTGGAGCAGGTCATTCGGCATGGATTGTCGGAAATGATAAAGATGGATATACTGCTTATGATTATGGACCCGCGGGAACACCATCGGCTTCGGGGTCTTCTGGAGAGCCTATTCCTCCCAAAAACTTTAACACACCAGGTGAAGCAATTGATTATTTAAATAGTCACAGAGCAGAAGGGCATAAATATACCCAAGGGCAAGTCCTAGAAACTACAGAACGTGAAGATTCTATTGCCAATTGGTCTGCAACAGCTTATTCTCAAGAGAACTATAATCTTTTTAGCCATAACTGCTATCAAATGGGGAATAAAATGATTGAGGATATTAATAGAGTAACAGGATCCAACTATCAAATATCTAATTTGCTTAAACCTAACGATGCTTTTCAGGAAAATTACAGTAAAGGATGGGTAGGAGCTGCGGTTGAGTAGATATTGTATAAAGGGTATGAAAATGTATAAAAAAATAGTGATGATAATTGCTGTAATGATTTTAGGAACAACTATTATGGCAAAAGAGAGATATGAATCAGCAGCTTCTATTGACTTGGCCCGAAACTTTATGGATAGGTTGCAAGTACAACAGCCAATTACATATGAAGAAGAGTGCTTCTATTTTGGAGAATTGACGTTATATAGTGCAATTCTATTATCACAGTTTGGATATATCGATGAGTCCGGCAAGTGGTTGCGGGATAAGCCCGAATATTCATTGCTTTGTGAATTGATCAGGTTGCATGCTTCCGATTATTTCTTGCACGGGAAAAAAACTGAATATTTCTTTGCGTCAATTCCTAAAATAAAAATCAATAAAAAACTTGAAGATGGAATATTCAATGCTTTCATTGCCTATGTTCAGGAACGAAGTGATTATAGTTACCTCCAAGCTTCTAAAACTATCATAATTACTTACCGCATTCCGCAAAAGAAATTGGATTTTCCAATATTAATCGATGGAGAATCATTAGCTTCACAACTTGGTTTCAGTTTAAATAAAGATAAGAGAATTGTTTTAAATGAAAATGCTTTTTCCATTCTGAAAAAGCATTTGATGAAGATCAGTAATTAAGAACAATTTTTTAGTCTGTCCGCTGTGAAATGATCCGGCGGACAGACTCTTCTGGAGTACGCAGCAGTCTCTTTTCCAGAATCGCGGCGGAACGTAAAGGGAGATAGCGCTCATACTCGGGTGTGTCGGAGCCGACACGGATGATCCGCTCCTCACGAAAAGGGTGCTGGCTGCGCTGCGGGAAGTGCTCGGATCGGAGGGTCAAAGAGGGGGAAAAGACCTTCGCCTACGGCTGGCTCGACAAGGTGATGCAGGTAGCCGAAAACGGCAAGACCACGCAGAGTTACAGCTATGACATCAGCGGCCGGCTCGCGCCTGCCTACTACGGCGACAGTCGGGAAACTTTCCTGTGGGACGGCCTCGCGCTGTTGAGCCGCAATAACCTCAAATACGTGAACGAACCTGCCGTGACCGGAGGCAATCCGATCCTTGCCGGAGACAAGATGCTTTTCGACGACATGCTCGGCAACACCCTCAGAGTAAAAGACGGCGAAAAGTTCAGTGCCATCGACCGCGACGCCTTCGGAGAGCTGAAACCCGGCGAAAAGCCCAACCTCGCCGTGAATTTCTTCACCGGCAAGCCCGAAGTCGACGGGTTGGGGTATAGTTTCCTGTTCCGCAACTACCGCGCCGATCTCGGCAAGTGGCAGACTACCGACCCGCTCGGGTATCCTGACGGATGGAATAATCTCGCGTATGTCAATAATTGGGTGATTGGCTGTCTTGATGCTTTAGGAACTGATATTTATCATTTTGTCGATAGCAAAGCAGTTGGAGGATTAGGGCATTCTGCTATTATAATTGAAACCAAGATCGAAGGACCGGGAAGTCCAACACTAACTACCTATAGCTATTATAGTATGGGTTCAGGGGAGAATTTCTCAAATCAATCAGGTACCGGGTTTTCTACATATGAAGATGCAGTGGCTGCATTGCAAAAAACCAGGACAGATGTGGGTAAAAACCCTTATGACAAAATCCAAAAATGGGATACTGATTATGCTCAAGCAATTGAAGCTGAAAAAGTAGCCAAAAAACTAATGGAAACTACATATATACCAGGACCCAATGATTGTTTATCTCTTCTTTATGATTGTCTTGAAGCAGCAGGAGTTCCGCTCGATAATTTAGGGCAATGGCCGGTATGGGCTTTTGAAAGAAATATCGACAAGACTACGGTAATTCTAGAATGAAGCTATACATACGACTCATAATATTTACCTGCAACCTATTGTTCATATGTGGTTGCTGTCCTTTCAATTTTGATCTTCAAAATTTACAAGGCAGTTATGTCACTAAAGATAAGAAAATTATTGTCATTATATATCCGGAGTATATTATTTGGACTTCTTCCGAAGGATACAAGTTATCTAAAAAGTATGAAAATTCACAATATAAGTTCTTAAAAAAGGATTATCATATTTTTAAAGATAATAATCGTATTGTTCTTCAAGAAGGCCCTTGCTGGTCAATAGGGGGAAATAATCTGAGAATGTTAACAAAAAATCGCCTTCGAGCAGGTAACATTATTGATGGAATAGCAACCTTCTATAAAATTCCAGAAACAGAAGCGTGGGATTTACTAAAATCTTGGGGATATGATACGGAAAAAATAAAAAATGCCCCCATTTTTTCCCATTCACATTATCAACATGGCAAAAAAAGTGGGGAATTACTATATGACTCATCCCAAGAACGAACAAAATTAAAGTAATATATGAATAAATTTATTATAATAGATAAGCAGACAAGAAATCTCTGTTCGCCGGATGTTTTCCGGCGAACAGATTTTTCCGGAGTAGGTAGCGGTCTTTTTTGGGAATCACGGCGGGGAATACCAAAGGGGACTACACACGTTCATGCCCGGACGTGCCGGAACCGACACAGGCACCGCTGCGTACTCCTGAAGGTATTCACTGGAGAATCCTCAAAGTATCTTATAAGTTTTAATTTTCTGAAGTATTTGGATTGTAAAATACTGCAAAGGGATTATAATACTTACAAAGGTTCTTGCTAGATTCAGAGATTGGGTGACAATATGTTACAACATTCAATCATCCGTCAAATGGTTTCCCGTCATTCTGCTTGCCCGACAATTGTTGATGAAAGTCAGTACAAATATTTTGTGGTATCTTCTGATTGGATAATCATTGATTGCAGTGCCCCTCCACCCTATCTGGAATATAATAGATGTCCCGGCGATAAGGGAAGCGGCAAACTAATATATTCTGTTACATATTTTTGTGGTGAGACACTTGATAGTCATTCTGGTGTATTGAACTTGCAGGGCGGTATTACAACTTGAGGAGCCGTTATGTATTATGCTGTAAAAAATAATTGGGTATTGGGTATTATAATATGGACTCTGACTACCGGTATGGGGTGGGGTGATGAGTTACAGCAAAGCATTGCTCTTGTGCCCCCTTTAAGAAATATTTCCAAAGAATTAGATGCCTTGAGTTACTCGAAAAGAACTTTTAAATATCAGAAAGCCGCTTCCGTTTCAAGGCAGATGAGGCAGATAGGACAAAAAATAGATAAAGCTATACATCTGTTGCCTAAGCTGGAAGAAACAGTTATAGAACTACTTCAGAATAATGATAATTTGATGGCCGGTAGAAATATCTTCTTGCCAATTTGGGGAGGAATCTATGCTAATTTACCAGAACTGACTGGTAAAAAAGATTCCGCCGTAACAAATTCACCGCAATATGCTTTGGCGTTAATGTTCACTGAAAGATATGAAGAAGCAGAAAAAACGGCGCTCAAGCTGATTGAGAAAAATCCCGGGGACTATGGTGCTGCTGTTGTGTTAGGATTGCTCTCTATTCAGAAGGAAGCCCTTTTCCCATATTTAAAGAAAGCGTTTCAAGCCAATCCTGCCAAAACAATTGCAATTATTGATTGGCATATCGACACATTGGAAATTACAACTTCTAAAGACAGAGAATGGGATTTTATTGGAGCGTATCTTGATCTATTATTAGAAAATAGAAAGATATTTGCAGAAAACACTTCCTTTGAATCCTTTGTTTTGATACGACTTTTAAAAATAATACGCAGTAAATATTACGATATTAATTGTAATTTATTATTGCAAGATGTGGCTAAGAAAAATGAACTGCAGGAATTATTAAAGTTCATAAATTCTGACTTAAGCAAAAAAATAAGAAGATGAGAGTCGAGGCCAGTTACCTTGTGAAACAACTTGTCATTCCCTGTTTGTCAGGAAAGGTTCTTCGGGGAAAAATCCCCGAAAGCATTGATTAAAAAATTTGTCTGTCCGCCGGATTGCACTCCGGCGGACAGATGAAAAATACTGTTATCTTGCCGTTTCGGTGAAAACGTTCCGGCACGCGCCACGCATCGGCGTCCGTGCGGAGCAATCTTTTCTTCATTCCGTATCCCTTTGTTTTCATATTCTTCAACCCCCTTTTCCGGTACTCCCTATAATTTTTATGAAAATCGCATTCCCGCCGAAGCGAAATCCCGGAATTTTGCAACAGTGGCCCGGAGAATCCATTTCGTGCATAAATATGAATAATTTCAATTTTTATTCATCACCTCTTGTCATTGGAAGAAGTTTATCATATAATATTAATGGATTTCATTCATGAATCACAATCCGCAGAAAGGAGTTTTCATCATGAGAAGAAAGGAACCGGTTACGCTGACCGATGTGGCCGCAGCCGCTTCGGTCTCGCAGTCGACGGTTTCACGGGTGCTGAGCCGATACCCGCGCGTGAACGGCAACACCCGCAAGCGGGTGCTGGACACCATTGCGAAGCTGGGGTACGACACCTCCGCGATCCAGCGCAAGCAGGCGGCCCGCAACAGCAAGGCGACGCTGAACATCGAATTCCTGCTGTGTCCGCGCGCGGAACAAAAGGACATGCTTTCGCTCTCCTACTTCAGCACGGTGTTCGACAGCGCCCGGAACTATTTCGGGCGCACCGACAATGTGAACCTCAACCTCTGCACCTGGGATAAAACCCGTGCCGAACGGCCCTGGGCCCGCCTCGCCGCCGCCGACGGCGCGCTGGTGATCGGCACTCCGGACCGCGACCTGCTGCGCAATCTGGCCGACCATCATATCCGTTGCGTATTGATCGCCTGCGGCAGCGAGGAGTTCCCGCTGGACGTGGTCGGGACCGACAACATCTCCGCCGGAGCTGCGGCGGCTCGTTACCTGCTGGACAACGGCTTTACCCGGATCGGTTTCGTGGATTTCCCCGACAGCGAAGAGTGGCGGCTGCGCAAGCTCGGCGCATTGGCGGAAACCGCTGAACGCTGCGGCGCGGAACATTTCCAGTGCCGTGTTTCGGGCTCCACCGCTCCCGCTCCGCTCGCAGCGACTTTCCGCGAATGGATGGCGGAGGGGAATTTCCCCGAAGCCCTGATCCTGCCGTACTCCAAGGCGATGCTTTCGCTGGAGCTGGTGCTCCATGAAAACGGCCTCTCCTGCCCCGCCGACGTCAGTGTGATTTCATTCGACGACGGCGTCAACGACTCATTCCACACGGAACCGGCCCGTTTCGAGCTTTTCCCGGACCGGATCGGCACCAAGGCCGCCCAGCGGCTGCTGCAGCTGATCCACGGTTCGGATGAAACGCCGCACCGGATCGACGTGCCCTTCGATTTCATCCCCGGCAAATCCGTCCGCACCCGAAAATAAGGAGCCTCCAGATGCGCAAATATTTCACCCTTATTGAGCTGCTCATCGTCATAGCGATCATCGCCATTCTCGCCGCCATGCTGCTGCCCGCATTGAACAAGGCCCGGATGAGCGCCACGCGGGCCGGCTGCCTCAGCAATCTCAAGCAGATCGGTTCCATGCAGCTGATGTACGCCGACAGCTACGACGGCGGCTTCGTGCCCGGTTACTACGACATCGCGCCCGGCTGGGGATACACCCGGATTCTGGAGGCGGCGGGGCTGGCGAAACATGACGACAAGGTCTTCCTCTGCCCGGCGGAAAGTTCCCGGAACTGGGACAACAACCTGCAGACCTACACCGGCCACTACGGCACGAACTTCCACCTTTCCGGCCCGATCAAGAAAAGCTCCGGCGCCGCCTACCGGGACTTCACCAACTACGGCATGATCCAGACGGTCCACAGACTCCGCACTCCCACACAGCTGATCCTGATGAGTGAAGTCACCGGCAACGCGGTCGGCTGGTGGTGGGATGCGAACGGCGCCGCCTTCATCGCCAAGACCACCCCCAACGACCGGCACGACGCCAAAGGGCTGGGCCGGAACTACCTGTTCGCCGACGGTCACGCCGCCTACCACGGCGTCTACCAGCCCTTTATCCTCAACTCGTGGGATCATTTTTATTATCGATAACCGGAGAACATCATGAAATTCTATCCTTATGTTTTCACTCTTTTCCTGCTGGCCGGACTCTATGCCGCCGATCCGCTGCGGATCGACCCGGCCGCCGCACGGCTGGAACAAGCGAACGCCACCGCCTCCGTCGCCGGCGGCGCGCTCACCATCGATTTCACGCCGGAGCTGGAGTGGCCCCACGCCGAATTGCACGGCAAATGGGACCTCTCGCCCTATCGCGAATTGTCGGCGGTGTTCCGGAACAACGGCGACTCCCTGATCCGGCTGGAGTGGCGGATCAGCACACCCGGCGGCAACTGGCAGAAGGACTCCCTGACCGCCCGCATCCCGCTGCTGCCGGGGGAGAAAAAACGCGTTGCCATCCCGCTGCTGCGCAAAGCCTCCGCCCGAGACGCATTCCAGCTGCATGGCATGAAATCGATTCCGGTAGAGATTCCCGCCCAGAGCGGCATCGACGTTTCCAACGTGGTCAAAATGGAGTTCATCCTGCCGCGCGGCAACCGGCCCCGCTCCGTCACGGTCGACAGCCTGACCGTCTCCGGAGAGTTCCGCCCGGTCAACCGCTCGCTGCTGCCGCTGCTCGACCGGTTCGGCCAGTACCGTCATGCCGACTGGCCCGGCAAGACCAAGTCGCTCAATGAGCTTAAAGCGGCGGCGGAAGCGGAAGCGCGGGAGCTTGAAAATAATCCCGCTCCCGCCGAATGGAACCGTTACGGCGGCTGGAAAAACGGCCCGCAGCTGGAGGCGACCGGCGCATTCCGCACGGCGCGCCACGACGGCCGCTGGACGCTGGTCGATCCCGACGGCAGGCTCTTTTTCTCCATCGGCATGAACCACGTCAATATCGGCGGCGTCCACAGCAGCACGCCGCTGCTGCGGCGCAACGGCTGGTTCGAGGAACTGCCCACTCCCAATGAAACCGTCAACTGGCCCTTCTACTTCGTCCGTTACATCTATTCCGGCGACTACTCGGGGAACTACGCACCCGGCTTCAGCTTCGTAATGCACAACCTGCAACTGAAATACGGCAAAGACTGGCTCCGCAAAGCAGGCGAACTCGCCCCGCGCCGCCTGAAAAGCTGGGGCTTCAACACCCTGGCGAACTGGAGCGATCCGCAACTCTGCGCGGCACGGCAGCTGCCCTACACCGTCGGCGTGGCACTGGCCGGAAGCGGCGCCCGCGTGATCGGCGGCGGCGCTTGGAAAGTCGGCAGCGTCTGGGATGTCTACGACCCGAAATTCCCGCAGCACGTCGACAATTGCGTCCGCGGCGCGGGGAAAATCGCCGCTTCCCCGTGGTGCATCGGCCTTTTCGTCGACAACGAACTTCACTGGAGCGCCGACCTGGCCGGGATCGCCTTCGCAAGCGGCCCCGAACAGCCCGCCAAGCAGGCGCTGGTCCGGCTGCTCCGGCAGCGTTACCGGAACGACCTCGCCGCGCTGAACCGGGCGTGGGGCACCTCCTTCACCGGCTGGGAACAGCTCGCCGCCGCCCGGAAGCTGCCCGATCCGGCCCGCGCCGCCGCCGACTTCGACGCGTTCTACACGCAGACCGCCGAAACCTACTTCCGCACGGTCCGGGACTCCATCCGCAAGCAGTGGCCGGGGCGGCTCTACCTCGGCGCGCGGCTGGCGCAGTACACGCCGCTGACCTGGGCCGCCGCCGCCAGATACTGCGACGTGATCTCCCTGAACCACTATTCCGGCAATGTGGACGGAATCGCGGTCGCGGAACAGTTCGACGCGCCGGTGATCGCCACCGAATTCCACTTCGGCGCGACCGACCGCGGCATGTTCGGCGGCGGCGTGGTCGAGGTTGCGAACCAGTCCGAACGCGCCGCCAGTTACCGGAACTATCTGGAATCCGCCCTGAAGCACCCGCGCTTCGTCGGCGCCCACTACTTCCAGTACGTCGACCAGCCGGTGACCGGACGGATCTTCGACGGCGAAAATTACAACATCGGCTTCCTCGACGTGGCCGACCGCCCCTATCCCGAACTGGTGGAGGCGGCGCGCGCCGTGGCCGACAGCATGTACCGGACCCGTTTCGGAGGGGAACCAAAATGAAACCCGTCGCAACCGAAACCATCCTGTTCCGTTCGCCCTCGCCTCAGGACGTCTACTGCTACTCCCCCTCGATCTGCCGCGGGGAGGCGGGCAGGCTGGTCGCCTCCTTCGACCTCGGCGGCGCCGGTGTGGCCGAACTGGAAGGCCCCAAAAGCGACAGCGGCGACTTCGGGCTCGCCAACCAGCTGCGCATCCACGTCTCCGACGATCGCGGCGTCACCTGGCGCGAAACCGCGCAACTGCCGATGATGCACACCCGGCTCTTCCGGGCCGGAGGCCGGCTCTACGCCCTCGGCCAGAGCGGGCGGCTGCTGATTTCGGCCAGTTGCGACAACGGGGAATCCTGGAGCGCGCCCGCCGTGATCGAAGCAGAAGGCAGTTACGAACCGGGAACCTCCATCGATTTCCACAACGGCAGGCTCTATCTGGAAATGGAGCGCAAGCGGGAGTTCGACACCTGGCCGGGGGTCGCGCAGGTGCTGCTTTCCGCCGACGAGAACGCCGACCTGACCCGGCCGGAAAGCTGGACCTTTTCGGAACCCTTTTTCCTGCCGGAGCATATCGCGATGGCCCAGCCTTTCGGGATGCCGCTTTACCCGGAAGGGGAGACCGCTCCGGGGCGGTACAACGGCCGCTGCGGCTGTCTGGAAACCAACGTGCTGCGCATCCGCGACCCGAACCACCTCCTGTACGACCCGGAGGACCGGACGCTGGTTCTGCTCTCCCGGCTCCACGCCGGGGGAATCGCCAACATGGCGGTGATGCTGCGCGGCTTCGAACATCCCGGCGGACGCCTTGAAATCGGCATGTTCTCCACGCCGGGCGGAGCGCCGTACCTCTTCGTGCCGCTCCCCGGCGGGCAGATGAAGTTCCATATCGAATACGACCCGGCCGGCCGCCTGTACTGGATGGCTTCCAGCCAGACCACCGACAGCATGACCCGGCCCGAACTGCTGCCGCCGGAGCGTTACAACCTCCCCGACAACGAACGGCACCGGCTGGTGCTTCACTTCTCGCGCAACCTGGTCGACTGGTGTTTCGCGGGAGTGATCGCCATCGGCAATTCGCCGAAGGAGTCGCGGCACTACGCCGGAATGACCATCGACGGCGACGACCTTCTCGTGCTGAGCCGTTCCGGGGACGCGCAGGCCCGTTCCGCCCACAACGGCAACCTGATCACACTGCACCGGATCAGCGGTTTTCGCGGATTGGCGTACTGAACAGCTATTTTCCAGAACGGTAGGCGGTCGGGGAAACGCCCGTCCGGGCCTTGAAGCAGCCCGAAAAATAGTACTGGTCCGAAAAGCCGAGCGCCGCCGCGATCTCCTTGACCGACTTGCGCGTGTAGATCAGCAGCCGCTGCGCCGTTTCCACCCGCCGCCGCATCAGATATTCGTAGGGCGGGCAGCCGAACGCCTCGCGGAAATGCCGGATCAGATGCGCCGCCGAATAGCCGCTCCGCCCGGCAAACTCCTCCAGCCGGAAGCCGCCGTCCGTACAGCCGTCCAGTTCCCGCTTCAGCTCGACCACTTCCGGCCGCGCCGGGAGCGTGCGCTCGTACAGCGTTTCGGCGCAGGCTTCGAGCAGCTGGTGGAAGATCGCCGCCGCGCGCATATCGCGCACCGCCCCGTCTCCGCCGAGCGCCGCCAGCGCTTCGAAATGCTGCCGCAGGCGCGGCGCCTCCGCAATCCGGTACACCCCGGCCAGCCGGTAGGAGTCCATCAGCAGGTCAACCAGCTCCCCGTCGACCATGCAGAAGAGCTTGTGCCACAACTCCGCCGGGTCCGTCCAGTACCGGTGATTGCTGTGCCGGTGCAGAAAATAAACGTCGCCGGGGCCGCATTCAAACCGGCGGCCGTCGCTCTCCAGCACGCCCCTCCCCCGCGCTACATATTCGATGGTGCAGTACCCGTAATCGGCGCGTTCAAACAGGCAATCCGGTTCGTGCGCAATCCCCCAGCCGGCGTTCAGCAGCCGGAACGGGAACGGCCTCCCGGTTGCCTGTGTCAAAGACTGAATTTTCAAGATTCCACATCCCTGTTTCATTTGATTCATCAAATTGATGCAAAAAACAACATTCCGGCATTGTTTTCTCTTTTAATTTATCCTATCCTATTGACAGATGCAAATTCAATTCAGAAAGGTTCATCATCATGAAATGCACCAGAATCGGAGTCATCGGAGTCGGCGGCCGCGGCGCCCATGCCGACAACGCCCACCAGCCGGAAAACGGCTGGGAAATCGCCATGGGGGCCGACCCGTCGCCGGAAGCGCGCCGGAAGTTTCAGGAAAAATATCCCGGCGCCGCCGTCACCTCCGACTACCGCGAACTCCTTGCCGATCCCGAAATCAAGGTAGTCTTTGTGATGGCTCCGGATTTCCTGCACGAGGAGATGACCGTCGCCGCGCTGGAGGCGGGCAAGGCCGTCTATCTTGAAAAACCGATGGCGATCACCCTCGAAGGCTGCGACCGGATTCTCGAAACCGCGATGCGGACCGGCTCCAAGCTGTTCGTCGGCCACAATATGCGGTATTTCGCCAGCATCCTGACCATGAAACAGGTGATCGACTCCGGCATGATCGGAGAAATCCAGTGCGGCTGGTGCCGCCACTTCATCAACTACGGCGGCGACGCCTACTTCCGCGACTGGCACTCCGAGCAGAAAAACACCTGCGGACTGCTGCTGCAGAAGGGCGCCCACGACATCGACGTGATGCACTGGCTGATGGGCTCCTACACCCGGCGCGTGGTCGGCATGGGCATGCTCTCGGTCTACAACCGCTGCGGCCGCCGCTCCCCGGACGTGCCGGGCTGCGCCCAATGGTCCGACGCCCACTATCCGCCGCTGGAGCAGACCGGTTTCTCTCCCGTCATCGATGTGGAAGACCACAACATGATCCTGATGCAGCTGGCCAGCGGCGCGCAGGCGACCTACATGCAGTGTCATTACTCCCCTGACGCCGAGCGCAACTACACCTTCATCGGTACCCGGGGCCGGATCGAAAACATCGGCGACTCCGGCAACTGCCAGATCCACGTCTGGAACCGGCGCGGCCCCCGTTCCACCCCCGATCTCGTTTACAACCTGAAACCGGAAGCCGGCACCCACGGTGGTTCGGATCCGAAGATCGTGGACAGTTTTCTCGCCTTCGTCCGCGACGGCGCCCCCACCAACGCCTCCCCGGTCGCCGCCCGCAACGCAGTGGCCGCCGGCGTTCTCGGACACCGCTCCATGCGTGACGGCAACATGCCTCAGGAGATCCCGCCGCTCGATCCGGCACTGGTCCGCTACTTCGAAAACGGGCAGAAAAAGTAAGAGCTTATTTAGGGATAAGCCCTAAACCTCTGCGCGCTTGCTCCTGCGACGCAAAGTGTCTGCGGCAACCTTGGAGCTTCCGTGCTTTCCGTACCAGTCCGTGGGTACAAAGCCCGGAAAGGCCGCGCGGCAACCTTGGAGTGCGGAGATTCATCTCCGCACTCCAAGTCGCGCGTCGGTTTTATATTCGGCTTTGCAGTGCGTTAGAAACAGGCAGAGCAGCCCGGAGGGTAACAACTTTTGACTGCAAGAACAGGCAAGGTGCCCGGAGGGTAGTGAGCACCGCACCTCCGGCCTGCGGATGGCTCCGGGGGACGTCGCGCACGTCCCCCGGACCCCCTCGCCGGTGGCGGGGGCCGGGCCGATTGCGAAGCACTTCCGCTCGCGGGCGCGGCTTCGCCGCTTACTTGTCCGCCTGCGGCGGCCAACCCCTTCAACGCCCGCGTTGCGGGCTACGCCAGGGGGGGCTTCGCTCACTACGTTCGGCTTCGTCACTACCGTTCCTCGTTACTTGCTGGAAGCAAGTAATCCCCTCACATTCGTTCGCGGCGCTTGCCGCGCTTATTGTGCGCCGCGTAAGTGCCATTGCGGCCTTATTTATGCGCCGCGCAAGGGTTATGCTGACCGACCGATGCTTTGCCTGTACTGGTTGCCCGCCCCCCCCCGGGAGGGGCATTGGCGGGCGCACTCGGCAGCGGCACCTTGCCGCCGCACGCCTCCTGGAGGGGCATTGGCGGGCGCACTCGGCAGCGGCACCTTGCCGCCGGCAGCGGTACTTTGCCGCCGCACGTATGCTCGAACCTCTGAAATACCTGTTTTTCCTCCAAAAACCAATTGCATTTTACAATCGCCGGTCTACATTAATAATAGCGTTGTCACGGGCCGGAGTCCGGCCAATTCGGTTAACAGAAAGAGCAGCAAGAGCTTATGACCAAGAGAACAATCGGCGGCGCCGTGATCGGTTACGGCGGGATGGGCAACTTCCACTCGGAAAAAATGCAGACAGTCGACGGCATCGAATTGATCGGTGTCTACGACATCGACCCGAAGCAGAATGAGCTTGCGAAAAGCCGCGGCATTCACGCCTACGCCTCCCGCGAGGAGCTGCTGGCGGATCCCCGGATCGACCTCGTCACGGTCGCCACACCGAACGATGTCCACAAGGAGATCGTGATCGCCGCCCTCGCCGCCGGCAAAAACGTGATCTGCGAAAAGCCGGTCGCCATGAACAGCGCCGAACTTGACGAGATGATCGCCGCCGCGAACAAGTACGGCAAACTCTTCACCGTGCATCAGAACCGCCGCTGGGACGAGGATTATCTGACCGTCAAAAAGATTTTCGACGAAAAGCAGCTCGGCAGCATCTACCGCATCGAATCCCGCGTCCACGGCTCCCGCGGCATCCCCTCCGGCTGGCGTGAGGAAAAGGAACACGGCGGCGGCATGGTGCTCGACTGGGGCGTTCACCTGCTCGACCAGATGCTGACCATGATGGGCGACGCGAAACTGCTCTCCCTCTATGCCACGTTGACCAACATCACCAACGACGAGTGCGACGACGGTTTCACCGTATTGGCGAAGTTCGACAACGGCGTCGAATGGATCGCCGAGGTCGGCACCTGCAATTATATCGAAATGCCGCGCTGGTATGCGTTCGGCGACAGCGGTTCAGTGATCATCCGCAACTGGGACTGCGAAGGCGAAATCGCGAAAATCTACAATCGCGGCGAAGACGACGTGCCGCCGATTCAGGCCGGCGCCGGCCTGACCCGCACGATGGCCCCGCGCAATGAAAAGACCGTCGAAAAATTCCCGGTTGAAAAGGTCAAATCCGACTGGGCCGAATACTATAAGAACGTGATCGCCACCCTGCACGGCGAAGCCGAAATCGTGGTGACCCACGACCAGCAGCGGCGGCTGATGAAGCTGCTTGAAGCGGTATTCGAATCCGCCCGGAAAGGCGAAGTGATCCACTTTTGATCCCGGCCCGGCTCCACAGTGCGCGGCGATTCCCGCCGCGCATTTTTCATGCCCGCGCTTCGAGGAAGCGGACCGCTTCGGGAAGCTGGCGGAAGTCGTAGATGATGTAGTCCGGTTCCGCGCCCGATTTGCGCTGTTCGCCCTGATTGGACTTGAAAAACACCGTTTTGATGCCGAGCCGGTTCGCTCCGAATACGTCGCGGTACATGTCGTTACCGATGAAGATCACCTCGGCGGGAGTCAGGTTCATCTCCACCAGCATCGACTCGAACATGCGCACATCCGGCTTGCGGTAGCCGAGGTCGCTCGACACGATCACCGGCTTGAAATAGTCCAGCAGCCCAACCGACTGAAGCTCCGGGACCGCCCAGAGCGCCTGCCCGTCGGAGAGCGCCGCGAGCTGATAGCGGCCGCGCAACCCATCCAGCACCTCCCTCACGCCCGGATAGAGCTGCAGCTTGAAGCGGGAGGCCGCCCGGAACACCTCCGCAAGCATCTCCGGCAGCACCTTGCGCCGCGCTTTCGGCAGCGAATGGGTAAACCCGGTCGCGTAAGTTTCGACGATTTCCCGGAAAATTTCCACCACGTCGAACTCCGGGAACTCCTCTTTGCTCTCCCGCCGCTGCCGTTTGTTCAAATCGAAATAGAGCTGCCGCACCGAATCAGGGCTCAGCGAAATCCCCTGGTAATCGAGAAAGTTGCTCAGCACCCGGTAGATTTCCCCGCACCCCTCATCCGTCAGGATATCCGTCACGGTTCCGTTGATGTCGAAAATCAATCCGCGGATCATACCGTCCACCTCCTCAGGCATTGTACGGCCTCATGGACCAGCTTGCGCCGGTGCTCCATGCACAGCCAGTCGTTGCGGGCGATCCGCAGCAGCGTGATCCCCATGTAAAACGGCACCCGGCGCGTGATCGAGTCGAACGCCCGCTTCCGGTCCGGGAAATGGCAGGAATACTCCCACAGGAAATGGCCGATGAACGGCTCCGCCGCGTATTTGTTGCCGGTTTCGAGCAGGAAAAAGTGCATCAGCTCCCCGGCGATGCGCCCGGCGTCGTAGACCCGGTCGGCGCGCCGGACCCGTTCGAGGTCAAAGGAGATCACGCTCAGCCCGTCGCCGAACAGGAAATTTTCCGGCGTCGCGTCGCCGTGCGCGAACACCTGGCAGTCCTCCCACATCTTCGGCTGTTCGCGCCAGCGGTCGCGCAGCCAGTACAATTCACTCATCCGCTCCGGCGTGATCGTGCCGGTGTCGATCAGCCGCCGGATCAGGCTCTCCGTATACGAACAGGTTTCATTGAAATCCACGCGGTATCCGGTCGCGGTGCGGTTGTGGAACGTGACCAGGAAGTACGCCAGCGCGGTCAGTTTCGCGAACAGCAACCCGTCGTCGCGCGTCCCGATCGCCCGCGAAATGATGCTGCTCAGCAGCTCCCCCTCACAGTATTCGACCACCAGCAGTTCGTTCAGCCAGGAGTTCCGCCCCAGCGGACGGGCGATGTAGTGCGGCCAGCCGGTAAAGCCGAAGGAACGCATCATCGCAAGGTTGTCGTATTCGCGCTCCAGCCGCCGTGCGGCGATGCCGCGATCGTGTTCGTGCTCCGACAAAAAGAACTTGCCGATCACTTTGCGATTGTCGTGCCGTTCCTCGTACAGATAGACGGCGTTGGAACCGTTCAGCTGGAACACGCGGTATTCCGGGTGCTCCCGGAAACCGCCCAGCTGCGGCTGGATTTCGTATTTCAGATATTGATAGAGCGGGTCCCGCTCAGGCAGATGGCCCAGATATTTTCTCATGACTCCTCCGGGAGGACAACGGAGACACCGGCACAACCCCTGCGCCGGTCCGTCGCCTTTCACAAATTACTCCTCTTTTAATTTACCCCGGTTCGGAAAAAATACAAACCAGATATTGCCTAGTTCACCAGTGAACGGGCGAGCTTTGCCGCATCCGCCTTCTCCGGCAGACCGGCCAGCAGGATCGAGAACTGGTAGCGGCCCGGCGCGATCCGGTAGGCTTCGCGGGTATCCGGCCCGCAGCTGCCGGTGCCGACGCCGCGCTGCCGCAGGTCGATGTTCAGATAGATCACGCTCTCCGGCGTCAGGTCGCAGGTGTGCTTCGCGCGCCACAGCTGATCGACCGAATAGCGTGACGCCGAGAACTCCATGCCGCCCGGCGCCGTGACCAGCAGCCCCGCTCCCTCGCCGGGACGGAACGCGGCGAACTCCACCCTGGTACGGTTGCCGTTCTCCTGCGGCATGATGTAGGGCACATACATCTCATCCACCGTGGTGCGGAACAATCCCGGCCAGACGGCGGCGTCGCGGTCGATGTAGTTCTCCAGCGGCCCCAACCCGAAATATTCGACGTTCGCGAACTCCGGCGGCAGTTCCAGCGTCAGCCCGAGGCGCGGCAGGTCGTCGAACTCCGGCGGCACCACAAAGGTGCTCAACACTTCGACCGCCCCCGCGGGGAGCGGCCGCAGCAACTGGGTGAACTCCAATTCGATCCCGTCGATGCCGGGACAGGAGACCATGCTGCGCAGTTCGACCGCGTCGCCGAGTGCGGCGAACTCGTCCGGCACCGCCCGGAAGCGGTCGTACCCCTTCTCCGTCCACACGTGCAGCGCCTTGCGCCATCCGGTGCGGGACTCCTCAAGCTGGAGTTTGATGCCGTCGTTGTCGGTCGCGGCCCGCCACAGATTCAGCCGCGGCCCGCGCTTCAGCAGCTCCGCGCCGCCGAAACTCATCGCGGTAATGCCGGAGGCGTTCACCTGCGCCGTCAGCACCCCGGCCAGCAGTTCGGCGCGGTCGGCCAGCTTCTTCACCCCGATCGGCAGCGGCTCCGCCGGAAGCGGCTTCGCGACCGACAGCGCCGGAAGTTCAAAGGCTCCGAATGCGACCTCATGGCCGGCTTCGGCCCACGCGCAGGCGTTTTTCAGCTTCAACGACACGCGCAGCACCAGCTTCTCGCCGGGCATCGTTTCCGGGCGCTCCACCGGCAGCGTCAGATACGTCCGGCTGCGCGGCGCGGTCGCGGGAACCGGCTCCGTGCCGCCACCGGCCCGGCGGCCGTCCGCCTCCAGCACCCAGTCGAGCGCGAGGTCGTCCAGACCGGTGAACCAGCGGCGGTTGAAAAGTTCGATCCGGCCCGAAGCCGCATCGAGCAGCGTGATCCCGACCGGCTGCGCCAGCGCCTTGAATTCATAAAGTCCGGGATGCGGCGTGCGGTCCGGCCACACGATGCCGTCGGTGCAGAAGTTCGCGTCGTTCGGCGTGTCGCCGAAGTCGCCGCCGTAGGCCCAGTAAGCGCGGCCGTCGGGTGTTTCTTTGCGGATGCCGTGGTCGATCCACTCCCAGATGAAACCGCCCTGCAGGCCGGGATAGCGGTCGAACGCCTCGAAGTAGTCTTTGAGGCTGCCGTTGCTGTTGCCCATCGCGTGATTGAATTCGCACATCACGAGCGGGCGGTCGTCCCGGTTGTTCTCCGACCAGCGGACCAGCATCTCGATCGACGGATACATCGGGCAGATGAAATCGGTGACCGCCCGGTTCGGCACGCAGTCCACCCATTGCCCCGATACCGCCCCTTCGTAATGCAACAACCGGCTGTCGTCGCGGAACCGGATGTAGCCGGCCATCGCCGCCTGATTCGCGCCCAGCCCGGATTCATTGCCGAGGCTCCACGCGTAGACGCAGGCGTGGTTCTTGTCGCGCTCGACCAGCCGCGCGGCGCGGTCGGCAAAGGCGGCGGTCCACTGCGGATTGCGGCAGAGGTCGTTATAGAACGCGTGATGTTCGATGTTCGCCTCGTCCACCACATAGAACCCCAGTTCGTCGCAGAGGTCGTAGAATTCCGGTGCATTCGGGTAGTGGCAGGTGCGCACCGCATTCACATTGAACCGCTTCATGGTCACAAGGTCGAGCTTCATCGTCTCATACGGCACCGCTTTGCCGAGCGTGTCGTGGTGGTCGTGGCGGTTCATGCCGCAGATCCGCACCGGCTGCCCGTTGACCAGAAATTCGCGGCGGCGCACCTCGTAGCGCCGGAAACCGATCCGGGTCGAAGTCGCATCAACGCAGCGGCCGGATTCATCGGTGATCGCGACGGCCAGCGTGTAGAGGTTCGGCGCTTCCGCGCTCCACGGCGCGACGTCCGGCAATTCGACCACGCTGCGGCAGGCCAGCCGGGCCGGATCGGAGCCGTTGCCGAACATCCCCTCGACCTTCGCCGAACGGACCAGCCCCTCCCATGCCGCCGAACCGTCGGGAGCGTAGAGTTTCGCCGAAATTTCCAGCGCGTCGGCGGCCTTCAGCTCCGGGACGCCGTAAAAGAGTTCGAGGTCGAGCAGCCCGGTGGTCAGGTCCTCTTTCAGCGTGCTTTTGGCAAACAGATCCGCGATATGGGCCTGCGGCGTGCTGTAGAGGTAAACGCTGCGGGAAAGCCCCGGCAAGTACCAGTGATCCTGATCCTCCAGGAAGGTGCCGTCGGACCACTTGATCACCACCACCGTCAGCTGGTTCTCCCCGGCATGGGCGATGCCCGTCAGGTCGAATTCAGTCGCTCCGCGCGAATCCTTCGAGCCGCCGACCAGTTGCCCGTTCACAAAGGCCAGAAAACAGCTCTCCGCACCGTCGAAATGAAGCACGTTGCGCCGGGCGGCCCACGCCTCCGGCAGCGTGAACGTGCGGCGGTAAACGCCGGTCGGATTCCCGGCGGGGACCTCCGGCGGCATCTCCGCGAACGGCATCTGCACATTGGTGTAGTGGGGATGGTCGTAGCCGTGCATCACCCAGCAGCCCGGAACCTCCGCCCGCTCCCAGCCGGAATCGTCCAGCGCCGGATCGGCGACCGTTTCATCCAGCGCCGCCGGATCGGTCAGGTAGCGGAACGCCCAGCTGCCGTCAAGGTCGAGCACAAACGGCGAACTCTCCTTGCGGACGGCCCGCGCCGCCTCGACGGAGTCGAAAGGATAGAGTGTCGCCCGCACCGGCAGCCGCCGCAATCCGACCGCTTCCGGGCTGGTATAAAACAGTTTCGCGAGGTTCATACAAAAACTCCTTTTGTGTTATGGTCCGCATGCCGGATAATATAGCATGGAAATTCAAAATAACACCCGGAAGTCCGAAGTATTTCCCTCCTCTCATTGACGCTATTCGCTGACGACGGTGTTTCCGGCGGCGACAAGCCCTTTCACCGAATCCGGGTCGGCGTAAACGCCGGGGTTCGGCACGTTCGGCGAAACGATGTAGCGGTTGTTCACGATCCTGACCCCGTTTGCGTTGGTCACGTAAAACGCGGCGCGGCAGGGCAGCGGCTCCCGGCGCGGCGTCGGATTCACAAAGGTGTTGTCGCGGAACGTCACGTTCCCGGCCGAGCTGATGAAAGCGACAAGCCCGTAACTGTCCTTGAACGTGTTGTTTTCAAACAGGATGTTCGACAGGATCGGGTAATCGGTCCGCAGCGTTGACGGATCGGTTTCCATGTAGACGCCCATGTAAATGTCGCGCGCCTTGCCGTCGCTGCCGGCGCCGCGCGGATTCACGCTGTCGAAACGGTTGTTCCGCACGACGATATTGTCCGCGCCGTATCCCTCGCTCCACAGGTTGAAGGTGTAGCCGGTTTCGATCTTGACCGCCCCCATGTCGTTGTGCCGGAAATGGTTGTTTTCGAGCGTGATGTCGCGTCCGAGCAACAGGACTCCGCGCGCGCGGTTGTCGTGGAAGAAACAGTTCCGCACAATGATGTTCCGCGTGTCGTAGGTCCAGTTGAACAGAACAAAACCGCAATCGACCGGCTCCGGAACCGGCTCCTCGAAGGTAATTTCGTACATGCCCTTTTCCTCATCGACGGGACGGATCGACCGGATCGCGGAACGGAACCCGGCCGGGGAATAGTCGCCGTGGCGGAGCTCGACCGGCGCGCCGGGACGGAAAGTGTCGATGGATGTGACGTTTCGCGTCGTAACCGAGTGCGTGCCGGACTTTTCGGCGTAACCGGAGGTATCGTGCGCATTCAGGCAGTCATCCGCGCCGAGGCTGAATTCGCAATCCTCCATCCTGAAGAATCCGCGCGAGCGCCTGATGTGGCAGTGGTCGCCCGCACAGGTGATGAGCCGGCGGGCCATTCCCTCCGGCGCGGCGATATTGACCCGCCGGAACTCCCAGTACTGCTGGACGCCGCTGATCACGAAAGCGCTTCCGGCACAGGAGTAAATATCGATGTCCTCAAGCGTCAGGTGGCGGTTGTCGCTCATCGCGAAGCCATCCATGTTGTAGTAGTAGTGCTGCATGCGGAAAAGCTGTCCCTTGCGGAAAAGCGGCAGGTTTTTACCGTGCATCCGAAGCACATTCCCTGAAAGCCACTCCGTTTCGGCCCCATGCTGTCCCGCAAAACAGTCGAAGCCCCCCTCAATTCCGACCGATTTCGTGGCCGGATCGTAGCTGGAGACGACGATGACCCGCACGTCACGGCGCGGAAACGTCTCATAGTCGTTGAAGCGGAAATCGACGTGGCCGGCGGAAGCGCCGACGACTTCGACCAGACTGGCCAGCGGGTCCTTTTCCCAGTCCCAGTCCATCTTGAAGTTGCGCATCACGATCCGCTCACAGCCGTTGAGCCGGAAATTCGCTTCGCGCTTTTTGTGCCAGACGAACGTCGCGCCGCCGCCGTCAAAGATGAAGTCCCGCATTCTTTCAAGGTTCACCGGCCGGTCGGCGGTCATCCGGTAAGTCCCGGGAGCGACGACCAGCTTTGCCGCTCCGTTTTTCCGGCAGTGCTCAAGGGCGCGGTTCAGCGCATCGACATTGTCGGCCGCATCGGCGGAGACTCCGAAATCAGCCGCCCTGACGACGCTTCCGCCCGGATTCGACGGCTGGTCGATCGAAAACTCCTTTGCGCCGGTCGGCAATGCCCCCCACGGCCCGGTGTAGGGTGCGGCATTTCGCACGGCTGGGTAGTAACTGTCCTCCCTGCTCTGTTCGACAAGCCGGAAATCGGAGATCTCCCCTTTCAGCTGCCGGTAAGTGTGAATCTGAAATGCGTAATCCGCAGCGTTTCCGGTACGGAATTTGATCCTGACCGGCCGGAAGGAGGCGCTGCCGCCGCCTCGCTCGAACATCGTATCGAGCGCGCCGTTTCCGGAAGAGGCGGGCCGGCTGAGGAAACACAGGTATTTCGTATTCATATCAGGGCCGTCGACCCGGCAGCGGAACGTCGCGACGTAAGTGGTGGACGGCTTCAGCATGCCGGGCGCAGTCAGGAAAACCGGGGTCCACTCGTCCCCGCTTGCCGTCGTGTCGATCCTGAGGGTCGCGCCGTCCGGCGACGGGACGGCGAACGGCTTCCGGACCGTATAACGCGCGGAGTCGCTGAAATCCCGCAGGATCACCGGTTCGCCGGCCGCGGCGATCAGCGCGGAACCGGCGGACAGGGCGGTCACGATCCGCCTCAAAGCCGGAGAGAGAAAACACATGGCGGTACTCCTTTCCGAATCAGTACAGATAAAGTTCCTTCGCCACCTTCTGCGGAGTGACGAGTTCGACATGAAGATCGAACATCAGCGCGTTTTTGCCGCCGTGCCGCAGATCGGGCGAAGTGCTGCCGTCAAGGCCGAAATAGTTGTCACGGGTGCGAATCGACGGATGCGTATAGCCGTCGCTCTGGTGGCCCAGTTCGCTGACGAAGATGATCTTGCTGTTTGAAACATGCGAGGTGCGGCTTTCGGGGCGCACCATGCAGGTTGGATACCAGTCCGTGCTCTGGCATTTCTGAGCCGGCCTGAAATTGTATTCCTTCACAAGGTCGAAGAAGGTGTTCATCGAGTAGGAGAGCGTGTTGGAAAGTCCATCGCCGCCATAAACCACTTCGGTGGCTTTGCAGAAGAGCGCACCTTCCCGGCCGGTTTCGGTCGCCCGCTTCCAGTCGGTCACCACCTCTTTGCTGCCGAGATAAGGGCGGAGGCGGTGATACCAGCGCTGCAGGTGGTAGTCTTCCATCTTTTCCTGATCGGCGGGAGGAAAATTCTGCTGATCGCCCGCATACATGGCGAGCGCGGTCCCGATCTGCTTGAGATTATTGGTACAGTCGATCTTCATTGCAGAGGCACGCGCCTTGTTCAGCGCCGGCAAGAGCATGCCGGCAAGAATCGCGATGATCGCAATCACAACCAAAAGCTCAATAAGCGTAAAATTTCCCTTTTTCATAATGACCTGTCTCTTCTTATTATTGAATCAATCGTAATGGAAATCATAAATTTCGAGAAAGTCCACTGTTTCTCTCCTTTCCCATAACTTTCCCGGTTATGCCGCAGTTGCCGTCCATTTTTTTTATTTTAATTATACTGCAAATTTCTTTTTTTTAAATTGACAAAAACAAATAAGTGTCTTTAAAAATATTAAAAAAAGTCAATTCATTTTCCGCAATCGGGCCAGCTGTGCCCGGAGGGGGCTTCACTGATGGGAAGAATTCTTCCGGCGGTATTGCGCGGGAGTTGTGCCGGTCTGTTTCTTAAAAGCGCGATAAAACGTTTCCAGATTCCTGAAACGGGTTTTCTCCGAGATCTCCCGGATACTCAATGTGCTTTCAACCAGCAACTTGCATGCGGTCTGTATCCGGTAACGGAGCCGATATTGGTAAGGCGGGATATTGAACTGCTCCTTGAAGAACGTTCTGAGGTAAACGGGGCTGTATCCGGCGCGGACCAGCGAAAATTCTTGCCAGTTGATATCTTCATCCAGATGTTCGAGCTTATCCCTTACAACAAATATCTCTCTGGCCAGCTCCGCTCTGCGATCCACTGTTATATCCGGGACAACAAGCAGATTCTGGCGCAACGAAGTAAACAGATATTCCGCCAGCAGTTCCGGGTCTGTTTTAAGATGAAAATCCTCCAGAGCGTCATGAACAAACGAATCCAGTGAAGCAAGGTGGCGCCACTGTCCGATATGAGGAAGATTCCACTTCTTGCGGTCATAGTTCTCAAACAGCAGCAGAAGAACCCGGTAAGGTTGATTTTTCGGAAAATCGTGAAGCGTCATATCCCCGGCGGCATGACAGAATACAGTACCGCGCCGATATGTATTTCCTTCATAACAGACAGCCCCGCCGACTAAGATTTCCACATACAGCGTATTCCGCTGGACAACAAACGGGCTGAAAGCGCACCGGGTGGAAGCACGGAAATAATAAACGACTGCAAGCCTGGGACTGTATTGACGTTTTTTCATATTTTCCAGCGGAAAAATCAACCCGGACAGAATATTCGAAATTCCGCACCCGGTCGGGCGCTTCGCGCTGCCGGGTGCGGAATCCCGGTTTACGACAGGCGGCAGCTGCGCTGATAGCGGCCGGATTCGAGTTCAAAGGCCGAACCGTCCGGCATCGCGAGAGTCGCGGTGCAGCCGGAGGGGACGGAGAGCTGGATCACGAATTCGCCGTCCTCCACCTTCCAATCCGAAACATAACCGCGATATTCGGCGGAGCAGGAGGAGATCACCGGGAACGGGTGCACCCGCAGATGACGGTATCCCGGCCGCTCCCACTCATGTCGGAAACCGCCGAGATAGCGGTAGAACCACGCGCTGAGGTCGCCGAACATGATATGGTTCCGCGAATTGTTTCCTGTCCAGTTCTCGCCGAGGGTGGTCATACCGAGGTCGATCCAGTGCGCCCAGCCCGGAAATTCGTGACGGGTGAAGAACTTCAGCGCCAGCTCCGCATGGCCGTATTCGGCCAGCACACGGGGGATGTACTTCGCGCCGAGAATGCCGAAGTCGCACGCGCAGTTGATCCTGCGGGCGTGTTCGGCGAGGAACTCCACCGCCGGCTGTTTGTATTCGCCCGGCACCAGTTCATGATAGAGCGCGCAGCCGGTAGCGGTGAATTCGCCGATGCCGCTGCCGGTCCCGTAACGGCCGTTTTTGCGGAGGAAGCGGGCGTTGAACGCCTTCTTGATCGCTTCGGCGAGCATGCCGTACCTCTTTTCGTCCTCCGGCCTGCCGAGGATCCGGGCGAACTCCGAAAGCAGCTGCGCATCCATGTAATAGTAACCGGTGGAGGTGATTTCGACCGGACACATCTTCTCGCGGTCAGGGTGGCACCAGTCGCCGAGTCCGAAAAAGACGATATGATCCGTCGCCATTGATTCACAGTAATCCAGATAGCGCTTCATCGCGTCGTAGAAGCACCGGATCGCGGTGTCGTCGCCGGTGTGCAGATAGATGTCCGCGGGCATCGACAGCAGCACGCTGTCCCACGCCGGGCCGCTGCCCCAGTTGAACCCCCAGCCGCCGGAAGGAGCGATGCCGGAGAGCTGGCCGCTCGGACGCTGGTTGTCCGCCAGAATCTGCAGCCACTCCAGATAGCTCGCCGCCGGATCGAAGTTGAAAAGGCCGGTTTCGGCGGCCAGCATCGCATCGCCGGTCCAGCCGTTCTTCTCGCGGTGCGGGCAGTCGGTCGGAATGCCGACATAGTTCGAGCGGTAGGCCCAGCGGGTCATCGCCTGAAGCCGGTTCAGGTCGGGTTCGGACATCGTGATTCTGCCGACTGAATCGAACGCGGTCCCGACCATGCGCGCCTCGATCTTTCTGATCGCGGCGTTGCCGGAGACGGTCGCTTTGATGAACTGGAAACCGTGGTAGGTGAAACGCGGCTCCCAGATTTCGACGCCGCCGCCCTTGAGGATGTATCTGTCGGTCTGGAATTCGCCGGATTTGACGAATACATCCTGAGATTCGGCGGAGAGGTCCCCCTCCGGCGTCAGCCGTTCCGCATAGCGCAACGTGACCTCCGCCCCGGCCTCGCCCTCGACGGTGATCCGGGCCCAGCCGGCCATGTTCTGCTTCGTGTCGTACACATCGAACTTCCCGGTCGGAACCGCCGGGAAGGTGCCGAGCACCCGGCACGGCGGCTGCTTTTGCTCGACCGGCTCACCGCCGGGCGGCGCGATCCTGACCGCGTGCGGCCACGCCGAATCGTCGAAACGGTCGCCGGTCCAGCCGGGCACTTCGAGCCGGGCGTCGTAAAATTCGCCGTTGCGCAGCGCATTGAAAACGATCGGCCCCTTGCCGACCCGCCAGGTCTCATCGGATTCGAGCACGGTCCTGCCGTCGATTTCCAGCTTCAGCGCGAACTTCGGACAGTCGCGCCACGGCGCCGTCAGGAAATTCCACACCTCCGCCGTATTGGGATTGTACCAGCCGTTGCCGAGGATCACGCCGACGGTATTGCGGCCGGGACGCAGGTAATCGGTGATGTCGAGCGTCACGAAACGCACATGCTTCAGATAGTCGCTGACCGCCGGATCGAGGACGCGGTCCCCGACCTTGCGGCCGTTCAGGTACAGCTCGTAGAATCCCAGCCCGCTGATCGATACCCGGCCGTGTTCGAATTTTTCTTCATATTCAAACTCCCGTCGGAAATGCGGCGCACTGTCGCAGCGTTCCGAACCGAAGCCGCGATCCGTTTCCGGCGCGGCGATCCACTTTCCGAGAATTCCGTTATTCATCGCAAATCCCTCCTCTGTTTCGCGTATATTGCCTTGCTTTTAAGTATAGCTCTCTTCACCGGGAATGCAAACGGCAGAACGCCGAGATTTCAAGAAACCTTTTCATTCCACTGCCGGAAAAAACTTGCATATTCGCCGTTTTGACCGTATACTATAGCAAGGACGATTACTCACAACGAACCAACAGGAGTGACAGATGAGTTTTACGTTGAAAACCGAACAGGTGGTCACCGAACTGGGCAAAATCCGGATCGTTCCGGTCCTGGTGCTCAACGACCTGACCAGCGGCCTCAAGATGTGCGAAATCCTCGCGGAATGCGGCCTGCCCGCCGCGGAAATCACCTTCCGCACCCAGGCGGCGGAGTCGATCATCCGCGCGGCGGCCAAAGAATTTCCGGGCCTCTACCTCGGAGCGGGCACCATCCTGAACACCTGCGACCTCAAGCGCGCCTTCGACGCGGGTGCGAAATTCGCGGTTGCCCCCGGTTTCAATCCGAAAATCGTCCGGACGGCGGTCGACAGCGATTTCGCGTTCGCTCCCGGCGTCTGCACCCCCTCCGAAGTCGAACAGGCGATGGACCTCGGCTGCAGGTTCCTGAAATTCTTCCCGGCGGAAGCCGCGGGCGGCACCAAGATGCTCAAGTCGATCATCGCCCCCTATAAACACCTCGGCGTGCGTTTCATGCCGACCGGAGGCGTGACCACCGCCAATGTGCAGGAATATCTCGCGATCAAGGAAGTCGTCGCAGTCGGCGGCACCTGGCTCGGCAAGGCCGACGATATCGCTGCGGGCAACTGGGACAAAATCCGCGAAACCGTCAAACAGGCGGTCGCGCTCAAGGAAGGGAAGTAAACAATGCTGCAATACAAATCCGCTGAATCGTGCCGTTTCGACGAAGTGAGCCTCGGCGAAATCATGCTCCGCCTCGATCCCGGCTGCGGCCGGATCCACACCACCCGCACTTTCGACGTATGGGAAGGCGGCGGCGAGTACAACGTCGCGCGCGGCCTGCGCCGCTGCTTCGGGCTGCGTACCGCGGTGGTCACCGCCTTTGCGGACAACGCGGTCGGCCGTCTGGTCGAAGACTTCATTCTGCAGGGCGGCGTGGACACCTCCTATGTGAAGTGGGTCCCCTACGACGGCATCGGCCGTACCGTCCGCAACGGACTCAACTTCGTCGAGCGCGGCTTCGGCATCCGGGGCGCCAAGAGCTGCTCCGACCGCGGCAACACCGCCGTGAGCCAGCTCAAGGCCGGCGATATCGACTGGGAGGAGATCTTCGGCAAACAGGGAGTGCGCCATTTCCATACCGGCGGCATCTTCGCGGCGCTCTCCGACACCACCCCCGATGTGGTGATTGAGGCGCTCAAGACCGCCAAGAAGTACGGCACCGTCACCAGCTACGACCTGAACTACCGTCCGAGCCTGTGGAAAAGCATCGGCGGCGTGGAGCGGGCCCGCGAAGTGAACCGCGAACTCGCGAAATATGTCGACGTGATGATCGGCAATGAGGAGGACTTCACCGCCTGCCTCGGGCTGGAGGTCAAAGGCGTCGATGCGAATCTCTCCAAGCTCGATACCGCCAGCTTCCGCGCGATGATCGAGGAAGCGGTCAAGACCTATCCGAATTTCCAGGTGGTCGCGACCACGCTGCGCGCGGTCAAGACCGCGACGGTCAACGACTGGGGCGCGATCGCGTGGAAGGACGGCAAGTTCGCCGAGGCGGTCCACCGCCCGAACCTCGAAATCTTCGACCGCGTCGGCGGCGGCGACAGCTTCGCCTCCGGCCTGATCTACGGACTGATGACCACCGGCGACGTCGAGCAGGCGGTCAACTACGGCGCGGCTCACGGCGCGCTGGCGATGACCACCCCCGGCGACACCTCGATGGCAACGCTGGATGAGGTGAAAAAGCTGATGAAGGGAGCCGGCGCGCGCGTTGACCGGTAACGCTGTCCCTCCGGAAAATCCGACACCTGCGGGGGCATTGTCGCAACCGGAGGTGTCTTTTTCCTGAACAATTCGGAAAGGCAAGATGAAAAAGCACCTCCTGCTGGCGGCGGCTCTTTTAAGCTCCGCACTGTTCGCGGCTCCGGCGCAATTGCGTCCCGGTCCGACGGAAACGCTGCCGGGCGTGGGAATAAAGCTGCGGATTTTCCGGGACTTCACCCCTGCCCCGCTGCCGCTCCCGGCCGTCCGCTGGACCCGCCGGGCGGACCAGGCGAAGCTGTTCAGCGCCGTCGAACTGTGGCGGCACCGGGAAACCGCCGGTGTCTGGAGCGGCGATGCCGGAACCGTGCTGCTTGCCGCAATCACCCAGCCGCCGCCCGATGAAAAGGCGGTTTCCGAGGACGAAGCGACCCGGCTTTTCAACACGGCGCAGCCTCCGGGCAAATGGGATGAGGCGGCGCTGCTCGGCTGGGCCGGGCGCTTCACCGGCATGGAAGCGGTTTCCCTGAAGGAGCTTGACAGCTCGCCGCTCGGGAGAACCGTCCGCGAAGTGGTGTTTTCCGGGAAAGACGCCCAGAACACCGCCGCGTTCCTGATCTGGCCCAGCCGCGAGGAGAACCGCAAATTCCTGCTGCTGGTCACCTCCGCCGCGGCGCGCGACGCCGGGCAGTTCCGCAAGGCGGCCGGGCAATTGGCCGATTCGGTGGAATTTTTCCGTCCCGACGCTTCCGCGACGGTGCGGAGGCTGAACCGGAATACAGCCGCCGGCTCCGAAACGATGCAGGCCAGCCGGGAACGGGTGATCCGCAATATCCGCAACCTCTCCGGCTGGTGGTATCTGGAGAGCCCGAACTATATTTTCGTCTCCAACCAGACCGACCGGCGCGGCATGGAGCGGCTGCGCCGCGAAATCGAACGCGCCCGCAACTGCTTTATGAGCTGGTTTCCACCGCAGGTCAGAATCAACGAAGTCAGCGTGGTCCGCATCTTCAACGACCGCGACGAATACACCCGTTACGTCGGCGGCGAAATGGAGTGGACCGGCGGCGTCTGGCAGCCGGCCCGCCGGGAACTGGTGATTTCGCCGCTGAGCTGGGACGCTTCGGAAGAGAGACAGCGCGAAGCGATCGCGAAGATCGCATTCCACGAGGGGTTCCACCAGTATCTCCACTACGCCTCCGGCGAACTGCACTTTCCGCTCTGGTTCAACGAGGGGTGCGCCGAATTTTTCGAAGGGATCGAATTCCGGGGGGCCACCGGCTTGGTCGGCCTGCCCGATCCATTGAAACGCCGCCTCGCGCGGCTCTTCGCCTTCAAAAAAAAGTACGACCTCGATGAACTGATCCGGATGAACCGCGAACAGTTTTACAATCGGGAAACCCGGGACCGCAACTACCTGCTCGCCAACGCTCTGGTCTACTATCTGCTCAAGGGCGCTCCGGCCAACGGCCAAAAGGAGTACGCCGGCATCATGTCCCGGTATTATCTCACTTTCAGCAAGACCCGGAACCCCGAGACGGCGCAAAAGGCGGCGTTCGGCACCGTCGACCTGAAACGGCTGTCGGCCGACCTCACCGCGTTCTGGAACGACGAGAGGCAGATCAGGCGGTCAATCCGTTACAATACACCGATGAAAAGGTAGAACAATGCAAACAACCGAAAAATATGGCGCCCGGGAGGCGCTGAAACAGTATTTCGGTTTCGAAGGATTCCTCGACCATCAGGAGGAGATCGTGTCGGCCATGCTCTCCGGCCGCGACCTCTGCGTGATCATGCCGACCGGCGCGGGCAAATCGCTCTGCTACCAGCTGCCATTGCTGCTGCGCCCCGGTTACGGCATCGTGGTGTCGCCGCTGATTTCGCTGATGAAGGACCAGGTGGACGCGCTGATCGAAAAACAGATTCCGGCGGCTTTCATCAACAGCACCGTCTCCTTCGGCGAACAGTGCCGGATCGTCGACCGCGCCGCCGCCGGGGAGCTCAAGCTGCTCTATGTGGCGCCGGAACGGTTCCAGACCGATTTCTTCCGCAACTTCATTTTACACACTCCGCCGTCCACGATGGTGATCGACGAAGCGCACTGCATCAGCCAGTGGGGACACGATTTCCGCCCCTCCTACTGGCGGCTCGGCGAAGTGATCGACCAGTTCAACATTCCGCAGGTGTGCGCTTTCACCGCAACCGCGACGCCGCACGTCCGCGAGGACATCCGCACCCAGCTGCACCGCCCCGGCATGGAGCTGTGCGTGGCGGGCTTCAAGCGGCCCAACCTGTCGTTTCAGGTGGTCAACTGTTCGTCGGACGCGAGCAAGTTCGCGGCGATCCGCAAGCTGCTCGCGCGCAAATGCCCGACCATCATCTACGCTTCCACCCGCAAGGGAGTCGAACAGCTGGTCGAGGAATTCGGCGTGATCGGCTACCACGCCGGCATGCCCGACGCCGACCGCACCGAGGCGCAGGACCGGTTCATGAACGATCCCTGTCCGGTGCTGGCCGCGACCAACGCCTTCGGCATGGGCATCGACCGCCCCGACGTGCGGCAGGTGATCCACTTCAATTTGCCCGGTTCGCTCGAAGCCTACTATCAGGAGGCCGGGCGCGCCGGGCGCGACGGCGAAGCCGCCGACTGCATTCTGCTCTACGCCTACCGCGACCGCTATGTGCAGGAGTTCCTGATCGACCTGAGCAATCCGCCGCCGGAGGTGGTCCAGCAGCTCTACCGCGAGCTGCGCCGCACCGCCGTCGAACGCAAGTCGCGCGTGATCGAAGTCACCCTCGGCGAACTGCTTCCCGGCGTCGAAGACGCGAAATCCGAAAACCAGCTCTCCGCAGCGATGGGCATTCTCGAAAAGGCCGGCATGATCGCGCGCGGCTACCGTCAGAGTAGCCGGGGAGTGATGCAGTTCACCGGCGATCTCGAAGAACTGCGGCTGCTGAACCAGCTGGAAAACACCCAGCGTTCCCGCTTCGTCAGCCGGGTAGTGAAACACTACGGCGCGCAACTCCGGCAGCCGGGCAACTACACTGTCGAGGAGCTTGCAAACGTCGCCGGACTGAACCCGGAGCAGACCCGCCGGGTACTGAACGCATTGAACGGAGAGTGCCTGTCGTGGAACATTCCGTTCTCCGGCCGCAGCACCGAACTGCTCCACCCGGAGCTGGCCGAAGTCGAGCTGGACTACGAGGCGATGAACCGCAAACGGGAGTTCGAGCTGAACCGCCTCGGCGAAGTGATCAGCTACGCAACCGCCCGCAAATGCCGCCAGGCCTGCCTGATCTCCTACTTCGGCGAATCCACCGACGGCTGGAGCTGCGGCAGCTGCGACAACTGCCGCGAAACCGGCCTCGCGGTCAGGCGCGCCCCATCGGCGGGCGAGGAGGAGATCATCCAGGTGATTCTCGGCTGCATCGGCGATTTCGACGGAAGATTCGGCGCAGGCAAGATCAGCCAGATTCTGGCCGGAGCCAGAAGCGCGGAGCTGGTGAACCGCAACCTGCACCACAGCCGCTGGTTCGGCGCACTCTCGCAACTGCGCCAGAATCAGGTGATGAAATACATCAAATCCCTCGAAGGCTGCCGCTGCATCGGCCGGATCGAGCGCGGCGACTACCCCTGTCTGGAACTGGCCCCGCACGGCATGGAGGTGTTGGCCGGCCACGCCCGGGCCGAACTCGACGTGCCGGAGGAACCGATCCGGGGACGCCGCCGCCGCGAAAGTCCGGATACAAGCGCCATCCGCCGCACCGAAACCAGAGTCGCCCGAATGGAGCATCACGCGCTCTACGACGCTTTGAAAGCAGTCCGTGCCCGGCTGGCTGAACAGCGCGGCGTCCCGGCCTTTCAGGTGCTCTCCAACGCGGCGCTGGCCGAATTCGCGGAACGCCAGCCGCTGACCGTGCAGGAAGCGATGGAAATCAACGGAATCGGTCCGGTAAAGGCCGCCACCGTTGTCCCCCTCTTCCTTGAAGCGATCCGCCTCTGGCGCGCCGCCGAACGCGAAGCCCGCGACGGATAAGGGGATTCTGCGCCGGCAGGATCGAAATCCCCGCTATCTTCTATCGGGCAGCTTCAGGACGGGCGCCGGTCCGGCGGCGGTACTCCAGCGGCGTGAGGCCGGTGCTGCGGCGGAACGCCTGCGTGAAATAGTTCTGGCGGGTGAAGCCGCACTGTTCGCTGATCTCCCTGATCCGCCAGCTGGTGCTTTCGAGCATCACTTTGGCCTGTTCCAGACGCCGGTTGCGGATCGCCTGACCGATGCCGATTCCCTCCCGGGCGGAAAAGACGGTATTCAGATAGTTGGCGTTCTTGCCCAATTCGTCGGCCAGATAGGAGACGCTCAGCCACGGGTAACAGAAATTGTCCTCGATCAGCCGGTAGATCCGTTCGATCAGGAAATCGCCGGAATCCGAGGAGATCACCTCATGCATCCAGTAATCCTCCGACAGCAGTTCCATCCCGAGCGTCCAGAGCCGGAACAGCTTCAGTGAAGTCACGAATCCGCTGCGCGCATGCAGATAACTCTCCGCTTCGCGGTGCATCCGCATATAAGCCGACGCCTGAACCGGCGACAGCACCTTCAGCAGATAGGGGCGCGGCGGCTCCTCCCTCCGGCCGTCCAACAGTTGCAGCGGCTTGAGCCAATACCGCCCGTCACGGCTGCGGAACCGCCAGATGAACGAGCTGTGCTCACAATCCCGCGCGCCGAAGGTGAACCGGTGCGGCACCTCCGGATTCAGCAGCAGCAGCGAACGGACCGGGCACTCCACCGGCGTCAACTGCGGAATATGCAGCGTACAGCCGCGCCGGTCCACCAGAATCAGGTGGTAGGCAGGATGCGTATGCAGCGGGAAATGGTGCTCCTGCGTGAAACGCGAATGGTGCAGCCGATTAGGTTCCAGTTCCAGAAACCAGCTCTCACCGTCCGCCTCCACCGTAATCTGCGGATTCATCATCGAAAAATGCCTCCCTGAGTTGCTTTACTATAGCATATCTGAGAAAATTGTCAAAACCATGAGTATTTTACTATTGTTTTTATCATTTTTTTCAAGTATAATTTATAGCACAGCAGGAAAATATACCGGAGGAACCAAAATGGAACATCAAATCGCATCACCGAAATCGACAGGGCTTTCCAGACAGTTTACCTTGATTGAATTGCTGGTCGTAATCGCGATTATCGCGATTCTGGCGGCGATGCTGTTGCCAGCGCTGAACAAGGCCCGGATGGTCGCGCGACAGTCCACCTGCTCCAACAACCTCAAACAGCTCGGCACGATGAGCTCGTTCTACAACTCCGACAACGACGATTTTTTCGTTCCCCACATTTATGACAGCACCAATTGGCGCTGGATCAGCCTGTTCGGACAGGCCGGATATCTGCCGAACATCAAGCACGTACTCTGCCCGGAAGCCGCCGGCGACAACCGGCCCGAACGGCGGGAGCTGATGGCCTCCAACCCGACTGCGGTGATGACTTATCCGAACTACAGCCGATACGCCTATGTCGATTACGGCTACAACTACCGCAACCTCGGTAGTTCGGCGCGGAACGGCGGCGCCGCCATTCCCGGCCTTGCGGAGGGGGCACCGGCCAAGACCGGCCAGGTAAAGCAGCCGACCAAGACCATCTGCATGGTTGATTGCGGCTCCATCGCGGCCGCCGATCTCGGCGGCGGCTACTTCATCGTCGAAGATCAGGAGAAAACCTGGGGCGGACGGCCGATGGGCCGCCACGGCGGCGTGGCGAACGTGCTCTGGGTCGACGGCCATGTGAGCGGCGAACGCATGCAGATGGCGATGTCGCCCGGAACCCCGATGCCGAATCTGGGTTCGGTCTACGGCGCGAACAGCTTCCCCTTCGCCGCCTGGAACTCCGTGATGGAAAACTACTGGGACCTCCGCTGATTTTGAAAGGAACTTATGTCATGAAAAAACTGATGATGATGTTCGCGGCCGGAGCGGCACTCACTGCCGCCGCCGCATTGCCGGAGGTCCGCGACACGGCTTCCAAGCCGCTCGTGCCGAAAACGGAATTTGATTTCTCCGCCGAAGTCACCTCGCCGCAACTGTGGATCGAAACCGCAGACGGCGGCCGCAGGACGGTTGCGCAGGCGCAATCCGGCGGCGTGCTGCGTCTTGCCCCCGGTGAAACACTCGTGATGGATGCGGCGCTGCTGCCGCCCTCCGGTACGCTGTCGGTGCGGGTGCGCACCTCGGCGGGCGGCGGAGGCCCGCTGCTGAAGTTTCCGTTCGGCAAAATGATGCTGACTACCGGCCGGGAAGCCCGGCGGCCGGTCTGGCTGACCGGCATTCCCGGCGCGGAAACGGCGGACGGACGGCTGAACGGACGGGGCGAAGCGCCCGACGGCCATTGGACGCTGCTGTCGGTCGGCTACTCCCCCGACAAGGTGCAGTTCCATTTCGACGGCCAGTTCGCCGGCGAGGGCAAGGCCCGGCTCGGCGCTCCGGCCGGAACCGTCCGCATCGGCGGCAAGCTGCCGCTGGAGGTGCGCGATATCGCCTGTTACGACGTATTGTTCGACTTCAACGACGTGCTCAAGGCGGTTTCCCGCAGCCCGGAGGCGCTGGCGGAAAACGCGAAGCGGCTGGGGCGCACCCCGGCGACGTTCCGCTCCGTAGCCCGTCCCCGGCTGCTGGCTTCCGCACAGGATCAGGCGGAACTGCGTTCCGCCGTCAAACAGGACCCGGCGATGGCCGCGCTGCTCGCCCGTTACGTGACCCGGTATGAAGCCGAAATCGCCGGAGGCGTTCCGAAAGAGGAGAAAGCCGGAGAGATCAAGCGCGAGGACGGCAACCGTCTGGCGATGCTGGCGATCCTTTACGGCGCGACCGGCGACAAACGTTATGTGAAAACCGCTTCGGAATACATCGACCGGATCGTGGACTACCGCATCTGGGACGGCGACCGCCCCTACTGGACCAACAGCGACCTGGTGACCGGCCATCTGCTGCTCGGACTGGCGCTCGCCTACGACTGGATGTACGACGAGCTGGCGCCGGAACTGAAAACCCGGATGCGTGAAGTGGTCCGCTTCCGGGCCGGGGATTTCGCGCGGCGCATCCTCTACAAGCGGTGGACCTGGGCCAATCAGGCGATGAACAATCACGGCTGCGTGACCTGTACCGGGCTGATGGCCGCCGCCGTCGCATTCCATGGCGACCTGCCCGAAACCGCAGTCTGGGCCGACGCGGCGCGGGGCTGGATGAAAAACTTCCTCGCCAACCAGCCGGCGGACGGCGGCGACTACGAGGGAATCGGCTACTCCCAGTATACGCTGGCGCATCTGCTGATCTACGCGGATCTGGTGCGCGCCGAATTCGGAGACGACTGCTACCGCGACTGCGGCTGGCTGGCGAAAACCATGGATTTCCGCATCCAGTCCTCCATCCCGCGGAAGCACTGGGTCACTCAGAAGATGCCCGACGGCCTGCGGCGGCTGGACCATTCGCTGATCTCCTTCGGCGATACCCGGCAGCGCGACTTCTTCATCCCGACCGGTCCCGCCCGGAAGCTGGCGGCGGAGTACAGGCGCGGCGACTACCTCGCCTTCGCGGACAAGGTCGACGCGATCGACAATTTCTGCCGCGCCCACGAGTACCTGTCGCTGCTCTACTTGCATCAGGCGCGGAAATCCGGCGTGAAGCCCTCTTCCGCCCCGCTTCCGGCCTTCGCTTATTATCCGCAGGTCGGCAAGGTGCTGATGCGCTCCGGCTGGGACGGCGACGAGGCGGTGATGATCTTCCGCTGCGGCACTCCGGCCGGAACCGAGGCGCTGAAGAATTTCAGCACCGCGCAGGGCGACGGCCACGTCCATCCCGATGTCGGCGCGGTCTCGCTGTTCGCTGCGGGCGAGTTGATGCTGATCAACTCCGACTACTGCTACAAACTGACCTCCCAGGAGAACACCCTGACGGTCAACGGCGTCGGCCAGCGCGGCGACGACCGCCAGTGGCTCGACACCACCGACTTCTACAAGCACAAGCTCAAGCCGGAGATCCTGCGCGCCGAATCGCACGACGCCTATGACTACACGGTCGGGGACGCCACCGCGGCCTACCGCCCCGAAAGCGGCCTGACCCGGTTCCGGCGGCACATCCTGTTCCTAAAGCCCGACTGCTTCGTGATCGCCGACGAGCTTGCCGCCGACCGTCCCTCGACCTTTGAAACCCGGTATCATTCGCTGCTGCCGGGCAAGGCCTCCGGCAAGAGCGCGATGTTCGGCGGCAGGCGCGGTGAACTCCAGATCCGCGCCCTGCAGCCCCGCGACGGCGAACTCACCTATGAAGTCGCCGACGTGCGGCTGATCGACCGGGCCACCGCGCCGCGCAAGACCGGAGTGGTCACGCAGCGCAACACCGTGCCCGCAAAATCCACGCTGTTCGTAACCGTGCTGTATGCCGCGCCGAAAGGCGGAACCGCCGATTTCTCCGCCCGGATCGCCGATGATGTGATCACGGTCCGCAACGGCGGCAAGGTCCGCAAGGTGAAGCTGATCCGCAAAGGCGGCGTCCGGCTCGAAGTCGCGGAACCGGAGGCGACTCCCGCTGACGGGACTTTGCCTCCGGCGGCCGGGGGCGCTTCGCCCCCCGGCCCCCCAGACCGGCAAGGTGCCGGCGCCGGGTTCGGTTTTGAGATTTTTGCATGGCAAAATCTCAAAACCGGGGTATAATAGTGAAGAGGCGACACTCATGGAGGATCGGCGGTATTTCCCAGGCAGACCGTCGGGGATCGGGTGAAGTAAAATATTTGAATTTTCCAGAGGAATCAAGATGAAAAAAATCAGAATCTGCACGATCGGAGCCGGTTTTTTCGCCGGATTCATGCACGGTCCCGTGCTGCGGGCGCTGGCGCAGCGCGATCCGGCGCTGGAACTGGCGGCGGTCTGCGACCTCGACGCGGTGCGGGCGAAAAACTTCGCCGCCGCCACCGGCTACCGGAACTGGTACACCGATTTCCGTGAAATGCTCGACTCCGAACGCCCCGACGGCGTGGTCCTGCTCACTCCGGTCACTGCGACCGCCGCGGTCGGTTCCGCGGTGCTCGCGGCGGGCTACCCGGCGATGCTGGAAAAGCCGCCGGGCCGGAACCGCGCCGAAATCACCGCGCTGATCCGCGCTTCACAGCAGGGCAACGCCCCGGCGATGGTCGCCTTCAACCGCCGCTGCTCCCCGCTGCTCACACGGGGCATGGAACTCCTGAAACAGGAAGCGCCGGAGGAAAAACTGGAACATATCCGCTGCGACTTCTACCGCAACGAACGGTTCGACGCCGATTTTTCGACCACGGCGGTCCACGGCATCGACGCGGTGCGCCATCTCTCCGGCAGCCGCTATGCCCGGGTCGATTTCCACTATCAGGAGCTGGAACGCGATGCGGGGAAAATCTGCAACTTCTTCCTGACCGGCACGATGACCGGCGGCAGCTCGGTGCAGCTCTCCTTCTGCCCTTCCACCGGAGCGGCGCTGGAGCGTTTCACCCTGAATACCCGGAGCCTGACCGTGAGCGTCGAATCCGTCCCGCCCGGCGGCGGATGCGATTTTCCCGGCCGCATTTTCGTGTACCGGGGCGGAAAGCTGCTGCGGATCGAAGCGCCTCCGGCCCATGAGTTCGACCGCGAGGAGTTTTACCTGGCCGGATACTATCAGGAGAACTGCCGTTTCATCGAACGGCTCCGGGAGGGCTTCCCGCCGGAAAACGATCTCGAACTCTCCCTCGAAGCCGTCGAAATCGCCGATGCCTGCCGCCGGCGCGTTCCGCTCTGGACGGCGGAAACAGTCAGAAGCTGATCGGACCGGGCCGCAGCACCCGCACAGCGTTCCCGGTGGCGTCCACCACCGTGGAGCCTTGCGCGTCCGGCGGGATATCGCCGCCGTCCACCGCCAGCTCCACGTCGCCGGAAAGCTCCGCCAGCGCCGCCTTCACGCTGAGCGCATTGGGATGGCCGGAGTGGTTCGCGCTGGTCTGCGCCAGCGGCACACCGGCCAGTTTCAGGATTTCAAGGATCAGCGGATAATCCGGCACCCGGAAACCGAGTGTGCCGCCCGCCTTTTTGCGCGCGATGATCGTGATCGGGCCGGGGCAGTATTTTTCCGCCAGCTCCGACGGCAGCCCCTCCAGCTCCACACCGTACTCCGCGAGCTTGCGCCAGTCGCCGACGAACCACCCCAGCAATTTGCTGCGGTCACGGTCCTTCAGGTCATAGATTTTCGCGACGGCCGCCGCATCGTCCGCCCGGCAGACCAGCCCGTAAACCGTCTCCGTCGGCAGCAGCAGCACCGCGCCGGGACGTTTCAACGCCTCCGCCGCCAGCCGCGCGGCTTCGGCCACTCCGACCCGATCCAGCCGTACCGGTTCCATTCGCCGCGCCTATTCGTAATCTTCGTCGGGCTGGTCCAGCACGAGGTGCGGAATCCGTTCGCCCATATAGCAGCAGATGAAAGCGACGATTCCGGCGAGGAAGCCGTAGACCGCGCCGCAGGTCAGCGCCCGGTCGAGCACGTCGCTGTTCATCAGCTCGGTAAAGCTCATGCCGGTCCCGGAGGCGTTCACGAACGTATAGGCCAGCCATACGCCGGTCGAAACCGCCATCGTCGCCCACGCGGCGTTCTTGGTCGCCTTCGGCACGTACAATGCGGTGATCACCGGCACGAAAATAATCACCAGCTGCGAAGCCCAGCTGTTGATCATCAGTTTGTAGATGCTCTCCACATTCAGCGCGAGATAACAGGCGATCACGGTCAGCGCCACCGTGGCGACGCGGGTCAGCATCAGCAGCTTCTGGTCGCTGAGGCGGGACCAGATCGAACCGATCACATTGTTGCAGAGCAGCGAGGAACCGGCCAGCAGCGAACTGTCCGCCGAGCTCATGATCGCCGAAATCAACGCCGCCAGAAACACCGTCAGGATCAGGGGATGCATCCCGCCGAGCACGATCACCGCCATGCGCGGCAGCACCTGATTGTCGAGGTCGGTCCCCATGGCTTCCGTGGTGACGCCGTGCTGCGCCAGCACGAAGCGGGCGGTGAAACCGATCGTGATCGGCACCAGCCCGATCGCGGCGTAGAAGAAGCCGGACATCACCGCGCTCGACACCGCGATCTTCTCGTTGCGGCTCGCCAGCGAACGCTGCACCAGGTCCTGCCCGACCGTACAGCCGAGGCCCATCACGATCCAGCAGCCGACATAATAAACCCAGTCGTTCGCGGTGGGGGCCGCTCCGCCCTCGGTGCGGATCCACAGCGACAGGTCCTGCGGATTCAGCCGCTCGGCCACGGCTTCCCAGCCCCCGGCCAGACCGACCGCACCGGGCACGATCAGGAAAAGACCGGCCACGATCAGCGAAACCTGCACCACATCGGTCAGGGTGACCGCCCACATGCCGCCGGCAAAGGTGTAAATCAGCACCACGACCGCGCCGATCAGCGTGCCGGCCGTCACGCTCATGCCGGTCAGGACGTGCAGGATCGTGCCCATGCCGAGCAGCTGCGCGCCGAGCCAGCCGACGTAGACCGGGATCATCCACAGGGAAGTGTAGACTCCCGCCCACTTGCCGTATTTGCGTTCTACGATGTCGGTGACGGTCAGGCACTTCAGCCGCCGCAGCAATCCGACGATGAAGATACCCGACAGGATCAGGCTAAGCGACGCTCCGAACGGGTCGGCCAGCACCGCGCCGATGCCGTCGGAGTAGACGGTCGCCGCCACTCCCATGCTCGACCCCGCGCCGAACCAGGTCGCCAGCAGCGTTGCGGTGGCCATCCACAGCGGAAGTCTCCGCCCGGCCACCAGAAAGTCATTCATCCCCTTGACCTTCCGGCTGGACCACATCCCGATGCCGATCAGCACCGCAACGTAGATGACGATGCCGATCCACAGCATGTACCGGTCACCTGCATCAAGGCCGAGACTGCCGACCGCATGCTGGACCGAAGCCGAAACTTCGCTTACTTGATTTTCCATTCACTTGCCTTTTTTCTAAAAAAACTGAAAATGACGGATGCGGTCCATGATCGCTCCATAAAAAAACACAGGCAGTAAAACCGTCGAAACAGGTATCCTTCACAACATCCCGCCCGACCGGTTTTCACCTGTGGCTGCGTCAACTGTATAAACTACATTTTTTTACCGGGATTTCAATGCTGAAACCGGAAAAAATCCGTTTTTTTCCGGCTCACTTCAGCTTGAAAAAATTTCCGTTGCGGGCTATACTGAAAAGATGGACAATCAACGAAAAATCTTCATCGCCCGGCCCCACGGCATGTGTGCGGGAGTCCGGCGCGCCCTCGACACGGTCGAAGCGGTGCTGAAATCCGCTCCCGCCCCGGTCTACGTGCTGCATGAGATCGTGCACAACAACTTCATCGTGAACCGCCTGAAGGAGCGCGGCGTGATCTTCGCCGAAACGCTGGCGGAGGTCCCGGAAGGGGCGGTGCTGCTCTTCAGCGCCCACGGCGTCTCCGCCGCGGTCGAGGAGGAGGCCCGGCGCCGCAGCCTGCGCACGGTCGACGCGACCTGCCCGCTGGTGAAATCGCTGCAATCCGCCGCGTCGAAGAGTTTCCGCCCCGGCGAAGTGCTGATCCTGATCGGGCACCGCGGCCACCCCGAAGTCGAAGGGGTGCTCGGCAGGGTTCCGGCAGGAGGCACGGTTCATGTGATCTCCGGAGCCGCCGAGGTGCCCGGCCTGCCCGAACTGCCCGCAGGAACGCCGGTCCGCGCCCTCTCCCAGACCACGCTGAACCTCGAAGCGGTGGATGAGGTGCTCGCCGCCCTCCGGAACCGCTGGCCGCAGCTGGAAAGCGGCCCCGGCGTCTGCTATGCGACCACCAACCGCCAGAAAGCGGTGCGGCAGCTGGCGGCGCGCTGCCGGACGATCCTGATCATCGGTTCCCCGCGCAGCTCCAACTCCAACCGCCTGCGTGAAATCGCGGAACAGGCCGGAGCGCGCGCTTTCCTGATCGACGGCCCGCAGGAGCTGCCGCCGCTCGATCCGTCACAGGACATCGGCGTCAGCGCCGGAGCCAGCGCCCCCGAGGAGCTGGTCGAAGCCACCGTGGAACGGCTGCGCCGCCTCGGCTACGGCGCCTCGGAGCCGGTCGAAGCCGCCGTGGAAACCGTCGCCTTCCGGCTGCCCGCCCTCCCCTGTTGAACGCCGGCAGCCCATCCGGCTTCGAACTTTGAATTCTGCAACTTTTCTTGCAATATTATCATTGAGAATTCACCACGTACCGCTATATTTAAAACAGGAACCGGAAAAACGGCCAGATTGTCAAACCGTTGAAAAGTATCAATCAGGAGAGGTATGATTCTGCAATTTCATCCGGGCGGCGACGCCCACCGGCTGAAGATCGTCGAACTGCACCGGCGCTTCTTCTATCATGAGGGGCTTTTCATGCACCGCCATCCCGCATACCACCTGATCCTGGTCACGCAGGGGAACTGCGAGCTTCTGGTCCCGGACCGGGCGCCGGTCCGCTGTCCGCTGAACTCGCTGATCATCATCCAGCCGGAGTTTCCCCACGATTTCCGCACCGACGGCGACGGCGTGGAGCACAGCTGCATCATCTTCACGCTGGAAAACAGCCGCCGGGAGTCCTGCACGGTTCCCTTCGACCACTTTTTCGACCCGCAGGCCGCCGCCCGCCCCTACCGGGTGATCCCGCTCTCCGACAGCAACAGCGCGGTGCTGCTCAAGCAGCTCAACCTCGCGATCGGGCTGCGGGAAAAAAGCAGGACGGGGTTCGCGCTGGAGGTCGCAGTCCACTCGCTGCTGATGAACTGCCTGACCCTCGGCTACCCGGAGTACTTCACCCCGTTCGAGATGGGGCGCAAGGAAAAGAACGCCGAAAAAGTCCGCATCCTGATCGAACAGAACATCTGGAACCCCGACTTCAACCTGCCGATGCTGGCCCGGCAGCTGAATCTGCACCCCAACCACCTGAACGCTGTTTTTACCGAAGTGGAAAAGATTCCGATCGGGGAATACCTGATCCGGCGGAGGCTCCAGCGGGCCGGTCAGATGCTCGCCGCCGGACACCGCTGCAAGCAGGTCGCCGACGCCTGCGGTTTCCGTTCGCTGAGTTATTTCAGCCGTTTGTTCCGCCAGCGTTTCGGCTGTTCGCCCCGTCAATACCAGGCAAAGGAAACGATATGAAATCCATTCCCGAAAAGCGCCCGGCCTCGCCGCCGCCGCACAAGAAAATCCTGTTCATGAACGGCAACTCCCGGCTGATCCGGGCGCTGTGGAGCGCGGAATGCGATGAAAAAGCCGCACGGTACGGTTTTGAAGTCGCAATCCCGGCCCGTGACCGCGACCTTCCGGCGGAAACCTGGCCGCAACTGCTGCCGGAATACGACGGAGTCATCACCTCCTGGGGTTCCCCGGTCTGCACGGCGGAGCTGCTGGCCCGCGCGCCCCGGCTCGCAATCGTCGGCCATGCCGCCGGTTCCGCCGCCGCCGTCACCGATGACTCGACCTACCGCACCGCCGTCAGGGTGGTGACCGCCAACCCGGTCATGGCGGAGACGCTTTCGGAGTGGTGCGTGATGATGCTCCTGATCGCCCAGCGGCGCCTGACGCAGTATGCGAAGTTCCGTCCGGGCGAACGCTGCGACTGGACGAAGAACGCCGGGTTCCCCGATCTCGGGAAGCTGGCGATCGGCCTCTGGGGCATGGGAGACATCACCCGCGCACTGCTGAAGAAGCTCTCCGTATTCCGCACCGGCGGCATCCTCGTATTTTCCGAGCACGCCGACTCCGGCGAAATCCGGGCGGCAGGCGCGGAAAAGGCTTCCTGCTTCGACGAGCTCCTGCAGCGCAGCGACCTTCTCGTCTGCCTCGCCGGAATGACTCCGCGCAACTGCCGTAAGCTGGACGCCGCCCGGCTGGCGCTGCTGAAGGACGGTTCCACCGTGATCAATCCCGGCCGCGCCCGGCTGATCGACAACGAAGCCCTGTTCCGGGAAGTCCGGTCGGGGCGGCTCTCCGCCATCCTCGACGTATTTGAAGAAGAACCCCTGCCCCCGGACTCCCCGTGGTACGCGCTCCCCGGCGCCATTCTGACGCCCCACTCCGGAGCCGGTTGCGGCCGCGAACGTTACGTGCCCTACATTCTCGACCGGTTCCATTGTTTTTTCTCCGGCCGGGAGCTGTCGAACTGCATCGACGCCGCCCGCTTCCGCACCATGACGCAGGAGCAGTGCGGCAGGGAGCCGGCCCAATGAAAAATCCCGGAAACTGCCACAACTTTTTCGACACAGAAAGGAATGCCACGAATCCGACACGAAACGAAACTCCCCCCGCCGGACGCAGGTTCACTTTGATTGAGCTGCTCGTAGTAATATCCATCATCGCCATTCTGGCGAGCATGCTGCTGCCCGCACTGCAGAAAGCGCGCGACAAGGGCCGGCAGGCCTCCTGCGGCAGCAATCTCAAACAGATCGGCACGGCGGCCCAGATGTACGCAACCGACGCGACGGATTATATCGTCCCGGCGCTGTACGGAATCCGCTGGAGCCCGGTGTGGAGCTGGTACAATTCGCTCGGCCCGTATGTCGGCAGGCCGGACCTGCAGAACATCGGCGCCGACGATTCGGCAGCTGAGCAATATCCGCGCGAGTACACCTGCCCGGCCACGCCGCCGGAGACCTACCGTTCGCTCGGCTGGTCCGCCGCCGGCAAGGTCTGGAGCGGTTACGGAATCAACCGGACCACCGACGGCGACCTCGGCAGCGGCTTCAAAGTGCTGGTCGCCGGGTATGCGGACGTGACCGGCCAGCAGACCGGCAAAATGACCCGCTTCCGCCGTCCCTCCGGCCTCTTTCTGTTTGCCGACGGTTACTGGACGATGGACCGTTCGCTGAACCAGACGCCGAACACATGGATTTACAACACCACCACGCTGCTGCCCAATCCTCACAACGACGGCCGCAACGTGACGTTCCTCGACGGCCATGTCGAATACCGGCGCGGCTATATGCCGACTTTCGACTGGAGCAACCGCGACACCCAGATGTTCTATCTGGGAATGTTCTATTGAAAAAGGAAATCACAATGAAACTTCAACTCAACCGCCTTTGCCTCGCATGGCGTTCAATCGCCCTCTCCGCCGCAATCGCTCTGCCGCTTCTTCCGGCGGAAGCCGCCGCCCCTCCCGAACTCGACCGCGAACCGGTCGCCGGGGAAAACCTGCCGTACCAGCCCGGCGACGGTGAAACCATGCGGGTGAATCCGCCCGCTTTCCGGTGGCTGCCCGCCGGCGGCGATGCCGTGCGCTACCGCCTTCAAGTTGCGGCTGACCCGGAATTTTCACAGTTGGCCTATCAGGCGCGGAATCTCAGGTGGCGGATCGAAGTCCCGTCCGAACCGCTGAAACCGGGGAAATGGTTCTGGCGGTACGGCGTGGAACAGCCGGAGGGGGTCCGCTGGAGCCGGACGCGCGCCTTTTCGATCGCACCGGACGCCGCCGCATTTCCCTATCCTGAACCGGGCTGGACCGGACACATCCCGGCCGCCCGTCCCCGGCTGTTCGTGCCGCCGGGCGCCCTCGCCGAGCTGCGCCGCCGCGCACAGGAGGGCGACCTGAAGCCGCAGGCCGACCGGCTGGTCCGGGAGGTGCATAAGTTCTCCGGCGAGGAGATCATCGCGGAGCCGCCTTTCCTCGGCAAAGACCGCTGGGGCGCGCTCTACGCGACGATCTTTCGCACCACCCGCCCGCCGATGGACAAGATGGAACGCGCGGCGCTCGCCTATCTGCTGACCGGCGACGAAGCATGCGGCCATGAGGCCAGACGGCGTTTGCTGACCTTCTTCGGCTGGGATCCGAAAGGTTCCACCAACCTCTTCCACAACGACGAACCCGCGATGTGGATGATGATGCGCGGCGTGCGCGCCTACGACTGGATCTATCCGATATGCACGCCGGAGGAACGCCGGGCCGTCGAAACGGTGATGCTCAAACGGGGCCGCGACCTGTTCCGCTACCTGACGGAACGCCGGTTCGACAACCGCCCCTATGAAAGCCACGCAGGGCGCATGGTCGGCTTCCTCGGCGAAGCCGCGATTTCGCTCGCGCCGGAACACCCGGAGGCGAAAGAATGGCTGGATTACGCAGTCCGCATCTACTACGGAGCCTATCCCTGCTGGGGCGGCGAAGACGGCGGCTGGAACGAGGGAACCCACTACTGGGTCTCCTATATGGATTTCATCCTGAACTTCGTGGTGGCGCTGCGCAACGCGACCGGCGTCGACCTCGGCCGGAAACCGTTTTTCCGCAACACGCCCTACTATTTGTATTACAGCTCGCCGCCGTTCACCCGGCGTCAGGTGTTCGGCGACGGCTACGCGGCGATCAATATGAGGTGGTACGGCGGCATGATGTACAATTTCGCATTGCTGAACCGCGATCCCCGCCTGAAGTATTACGCCGAAGCCGCCGGCTTCAAGCCGGGCCTCACGCTGCTGAACCTGTTTGCGGGCAAGGACGATTTTCAGGCGGAGCCGCCGTCGGAGCTGCCCACTTCCCGCCTTTTCGCGGACGTCGGGCTGGCGGCGCTGCGCAATACGCTCACCGACGGCGACAATCATATCGGGATGAAATTCCGTTCCAGCCCCTTCGGCGCGGTCTCCCACGGCCACCGCGACCAGAACACCTTCGCGATCGAGGCTTTTGGGGAACCGCTGGCCATCGCGACCGGCTACTACAACTATTACGCCTCGCCGCACCACAGCAACTACACCCGCGCCACCCGCGCCAAATGCGGCATCACCTATGATGGCGGCAAAGGACAGGTCAACGGCTGGAAGGCGACAGGCAGGATCACGTTTTTCGAGGACACGCCTGACTTCACGCTGTTGTCGGCGGAAGCGGCCCCCGCCTACGGCGGAGCGTTGACCCGCGCCGCCCGGCAGATCATTTTCCTGAAAGCCGCCGGAGTCTTCGTGATTCACGACATCCTTGCGGCACCCGAAGCCCACTCCTACGAATATTGGCTTCACGCGCTGGATGAAATGAAAATCGACACGGCCCGGAACACCGTCACGATCACCCGCCCCAAGGCGATATTGAATACGCGGTTCCTGCTGCCCGCCTCACCGGTTTTCCGGCAGACCGACCGGTTCGATCCCCCGGTCGGCGAACAGAAACGCGACTACATGGTGGACAACTACCACCTCACCGCCGCCACGGCTCCGGCAAAGGAGGCGGTTTTCCTGACGGTGCTGGCCGTGACGAAACCGGGCGCCGAACCGCCGGAATCGGAATTGCTCGAAAGCCCGGCTGCCCGGTGCGCGGCGGTCACCCTGCCGGACGGCCGCCGTTATCTCGCCGGCTTCGCCCGGCAGGGCGCGGAGCAATCGGATGCGCCGCTCTTCGTCCGGGAACTGCCGCGCACCGGCGACTGATCCCGCTTTTCCGCAGCCTCCCGCCGCGAACCGGTTTCCGGCGGGAGTTTTTCATGTTTCCCCTTGACTATGCACCGAAGAAGTGTTATTGTGTTCCCAATCCGGGAAACAAGGGGGGATTGACCATGAAGAAAACGATTCCGGTTCCGCTCTCCATACTCAGTATTCCGATCCTGCCGGCGGCGCCCTATGTGCCGCTGCTGTTCCTCTCCCGCTGGACGCCGGAAGAGGTTTATTTTTTCCAGCCGCCGCCGCTGCTGTTCCGTTTCCTTTTCTGGGGGAGTTTCTGGTTCGTATTGCTCGCGGGTTCCGGTTTCGGTTTCTCGGCATGGGAATTCGACCGCTTCAACCGCCGCCTGCCGCAGCAGAATTCCGGCTGGCCGCTGCTGATTCCCCTGTGGCGCGATCTCTGGATCGTTCCGGAGGTCTGGCGAACCAACCGCCTCGGAGGTTCCGGCTGGCTGAGTGCGTTCCGGAGGTTCACCGGCTGGCTCCATCTGGGAGCGCTCTGGTGGTTCGACCTGCTGCTCCTTCCCGGTCTTTTGCTGGTTCCGGACCATACGGGAACCGTCATGGCCAATACGCCCTCCACTCCCTTGCCCGACCTCTCAATCTGGTACTGGAGCACATTGGCGCTGCTGCTCGTTCAATCACTCCACATCGGACTGCTGCGGTACGAATTTCATGATTTCCCTCTTCCCGAACGCCCGCCGGAACTGCGTCGCCGCCGCCTCGCCCGGACATTGATCCTGATCGGAATTGTCGTACTGGTTTACCTGATCTCATACGGCGCAGCCTCCCGCCGGTTCCATTCCGCCCTGGCAGAATACCGCAGATCAGGCTGGCCGCTCTCGTTTCAGGAGATGCAGGAACGCTACACACCCGACTCCGACGCCCGGCTGGCTCCCTACCGGCGCTTCGCCACAGCGCTCGACGAATTTCAGAAAAAAGTTCTGGATACCTATGACCAAAAAACTCTGTACCGCGAATACTCCGCCTTGTACCATGAACTCCGCGAAACGCTGCCGGAGCTGCCCCCTGCCCGTTTCCCTTACAATTGGCGCGAACAGTTTCCCCCGGCTACGCCGGACCCTGTCCGCCGCCTGTTCCTGAACATGTCGGAGCTGCTTGCCGGTCATCTCCGCAGCTTTCCCGACACCCGGGAATTTCACCAGGTGATGCTTGCGCTGTCCCGGCTCCGGGAATGTGCCCTGCTGACGCCTTCCGCCAAGCGGTTGGAACTGGCCTGTATACTTGAGAATCAACGCCTCAACCTTCTCCGGGATTTCCTGCTGCGGGATGATATCAGCCTGACCTCCGGGGAACTGAAACGCTATCAGCAGGAGTTCGCCGCCTCGGAACATCTGTTCCGGCAGCGGGCCTGTGAAACATTAACATACGAAGCCCCCTCAGGCATCGAACTGAATTTCTGCCTCTATTTCGTCACCATGCGTACAGAGGAGTATTCCGCTCAGGGGTTGCTGTACTCTTTTTCACCCCTCTTTGAATTTGACAACGCCGTCTATCTGCGCTGGCTGCGGCTCTTCATCCCGAAGTCGGGACGCGACTACCATGAATTGGAGCAATTTCAGCCTGCTTACGGCGACTTTGCTTCCTTGTGCCGCCTTCGCCGCTTCCGCCTGCAAACTTATGCGCTTGAGTTTTCCCGGCAGCACTCCCGTTTCGCCGCTTCCAGCCGCCCCGTCCGAGTTGCCATCGCCGCCGAACTGTTCTTCCGGAAATACGGGAAATGGCCGGAAAAAGCGGAGGAACTGGTCCCGGAATTTCTCTCCGCCCTTCCCGTCGATCCGTTTAGCAGCCGGCCTTTTGCATTGACACGCGGCATTTTTCAAATCCGTTCCGCACCAGAAAGCCGTTTCGACGGGATCAAGGTCGCTGACAGATATTCCGATCCGATTTATGCCGCGCGCCGCCTGCCCGAAAAAGCAGTCGATTGATCCGTCTGCTTCTAAATCTCACAGAAATCCGCCTCTTTTCGCTCCTCCGGCTTGATTATCGCGCGGTTGAAAACTATCTTATGACAAAAACAGGAGACCAGCTTATGAATTGCAATCCCGTCACGATCGGAGAAGCCGTCAGCGCCGCCTGGAAACGCATGATTCAGGTTCTTTTCCGTCCGTTCGACCTGACCAAGTGGATCACTTGGGGTTTCTGCATCTGGGTTATCTCCTGTTCCAGCGGAAAAAGCGGCGGCAGCGGAAACTTTCCCACCGGCAAAACGCACTCCTCGGGCACCGTGCATTCCGGCGGAGCTGACAGTTTCTGGCCAAAGCTCGACCAGCTGCTCAACGGAACCGACGGCTCTTTCTTCGACCGGATGTGCCGCACTTTTCACTGGGAACCGGCGACCGTCACGCTCGTTCTTTCATTGATCGCTGTTCTGGTGCTGTTCGGCATCGCCATCGCCGTGGTCCTGCTCTGGCTGCGCGGACGTTTTGAATTCATGTGGCTTCACAACACCGTGCGCAACTGCGCCGAAATCAAAGCGCCGTGGCGGGAGTATCGCCGCGAAGGGAACTCCTTCTTCAAGGGCTGGTTCCTGATCAGCCTGACGCTTGTTCTGGCCAGTCTGTTTTTGGCGGTACTGTCGTTGATTCCCGTTTATCGCTGGATCAAAGCCTCCGCCGCCGCCCATGAGGCACTTCCATTTCACTTTCAGGAGCTGCTGATCGGAGGAGCCGTGTACGTTCTTGCCATCGTGCTGATCGGTCTCTATTTGTGGCTGGCCGGAACCTTCGTGCCGCCGATCATGTATCGCCGCCGGTGCGGGTTCAGCGAAGGGCTGCACCTTTTCAACCGATTTCTCCGACAGGCTCCGGGGCAGTTCATCAAATTCATCCTGATGCACACCCTGATCTTCCTGCTGTTCGGCATCGCGATCGTCAGCGCCGTCTGTCTGACCTGCTGCATTCTGGCGATTCCGCTGATGATTCCTTTCGTCGGAACGGTGGTCCTGCTGCCGATCCATGTATTCGACCGTTATTTCAGCCTCGAATTCCTCGCCCGTCTCACGCCGGAATTCGACCTGTTCCCGCCGCCGGAACCGGTTGCCGGTCCGAAGATGGCCGAACCGCCCCTTATCGAAGAAACACCCCGGAATCAACAGGAAGAAAAATGAAACAGGCCTCCGATTTCTTTCATGCCGAAGATAACCTCAACTGCGCCCAGTCCGTATTGAAATACTTCGACGCCCCCGCCGCACAGATCGCCGAATTCAAGGCTTTCGGCGGCGGCCGCGCTCCCGAAGGCCTTTGCGGCGCACTCTACGCTGCGAAGGCCCTGCTCGGCGACGACCGGAAATTCGCGGAACTCTGCAGCGAGTTTGCCGCCCGAACCGAAGGCGCCCTGACCTGCAAGGAGCTGAAAGGCGAGGTCAAGTTCCCCTGCCCCGCCTGTGTGAATCTCGCCGCCACGCTCGTGGAAAAGTACAAGGAGAAATAGCTCCCCGGCAGATCAGTCGATTTTCTTCCCGGACTGACTGTGAACGGCCCAGAGCATATCCTTGTCGATGCCGGAGCGGGATGCGACGTGTCCGTCGAGGAACCAGAAATTCAGATCCCGGCCGTGACGGCTGTACAGCAATGCCTGGCTCCACCATTTTACCTCCCCGTAAACACCGGCGCTGGTCATGAAGTCGTTGTCCCACCACATCGGAGTACCGGAAGGGTGGCGGTAGGCAGTGACCCGGTTCCGGATAATCCGTCCCGCCGCCGGAGCCGTAAACGGATAGCTGACTGAAACAATGGAAAAGCTGAGCCGCGCATCGGTGTGATTGTCCAGAAGGCCGATATCCTTTCCACACTCTTCGACCGCCTCGCGCGCCAAGGTGTCGTCATCATTCCACAATCCCCGGTTGCCGCCGACATAATACTTACGCAACACGATCCGGTAATCACCCGAATGACTCATTCCCGATTCATAATGGGTGCCGTTTGTATTGGGCATCCAGTCGGCGAAATCGTTCAGATATCCTTTCAATCCCGTACCGAGCTGGCGCAGATTGCTGGCGCACTGCGTTTTCAGCGCCTGGTCCCGCGCCTTATTCAGGGCGGGCAGCAGCATCGCCGCAAGAATCGCAATGATCGCTATTACAACGAGCAGCTCAATGAGCGTAAAATTCCGGTGCATAATGCCGGGTATATTAATGTGCCGGACGCATTTCTCTTGTTGCATTTGCTTCTCCTTTAGCTTATTACGCATTTTTACCTCCGTTTTAATCGGCTATGCTTTTTTCAAAGGCCATTACAGGCAACAACTCAAATGCCATGTTTACTTGTCCGGCCCGATGCCGTCCGATGTCAACCTTGGAGTGCGGAGATTCATCTCCGCTTTCCAATCTCATGTGATCATGTAATTATACTTAAGTTTAGTTTGACTTTCCGTATCATTACAGGCCACAAACTGGTTGTTATGTCTTATGCGGATGGCTCCGGAGGGCCAATCGCCCTCCGGACCTCCCCGCTCGCCTCGGAACTCCTGTTGACTTGCGAAGCACTCCCATTCGCGGGCGGGGCTAGCGCCCCTTACTTGCCGGGCTGCGCCCGTCAACTCTTCATCGTTCGCTGCGCTCACTACGCC
>ERZ1034984.378-NODE-378-length-50540-cov-10.580073_pt1 | contig 50540 bp, 47 predicted proteins | sample MGYA00520589_ERZ1034984 | MGnify/ENA primary metagenome ERZ1034984 (study PRJEB33766, sample SAMN09781790) | gut metagenome | biome: gut microbiome | host: Homo sapiens | place: Madagascar | study: EMG produced TPA metagenomics assembly of the PRJNA485056 data...
TCTTACCTACAAGCTCTTCCGGCTCGTAATATGCGTGAATACCGCTTAAAATGGTGCGGTCTGTGTCTGTTCCGTCATCAAGAGTAAACTGCAACAGCTTCTTTGATTTCGGTACTGCTACGCACTCTTTAACCTTAACGGCTCTGAAATCAGACTTTGAGAATGTATCAAAATCAACATCTTCTTCAAACAAAGGCTCAATCTTTACCTTAGAGAAATCAATCTTTTCTTCAACAACAGCGTCCTTTGTTTTCGGAATACCCGACGGCTTTTTGTCGGAATCCAAACTCTTCATTGTCGGGACGAAAGCAACCATCTTTTCAATCTCTCCTAAACCTCCTCATATCTCATAACAGGTCTAAACGGGGTTTCTTCCTGAAGCGCTATATCCCTATAAATTCGTGTAGTTTTTCGAGGGATTGGAGTATAAATTGGTGTAAATGGTGTAGAAGCTTTTATCCTTGCTCAAGAAATGCCACTTATTCGTTGGACACTTTATTATACTCGCTTTTGAAATATGAGTCAAGACCTTCAAACTCAGACTGCCTAAGCTCCTTCGTCACATCGGTATAGATATTGAGCGTCGTTGAAATATCCTTATGACCAAGCGTATCTTGAATGACCTTGACATTTACGCCCGCTTCGCACATTCTCGTTGTAAATGTATGTCTTAATGAATGGCAGCTAAAATGCGGAAGCAGCACTTCGGGATTTTCGCTTTTCAAAAACTGCTCATCATTGCAGTCACGGATTATGCGGCGGATTGCTTTATTGAGCGTTCCCTGATGTTGCGGATTTCCGAAGCGATTGATAAAGATAAAATCTGTGTATCCGTCAATGGTAGCGATACAATGAAGATCGAGCAGCTCCTGCCTTTCCTTTTCCATTATAATTGCCTCTCTCACAAAACTGAGCATTGGCACTTTTCTCTTTCCAGCCGGAGTTTTCGGCGTATTGACATTAAAATAGCAGCCTTTTTTGCTTCCATCGGTGCGGTGGTCATAGTAAACCAAAGTATGATTTACATCAATAACACCATTCTCCAGATCGACATCACACCATCTTAATCCGGTAAGTTCTCCGACTCGAAGCCCTGTCCCTACCAAAACCGCAAAGATCGGATACCAGTATTGTGCGGCGGGAGTATTTTTCAAATAGCTTAAAAACAGCTCCTGTTCGGGACGGGTTAAAGCTCTGCGCTTTTCTGTCTTGAAGCAATGTGCTTGCTTTAACTCTCTAAGTACATTATCTGACGGATTATTCCTTATATAATCATCGTCAACAGCCATATCTAAAATCTGATGTAAAACCGTATGGATACTGTCAATAGTCGAAGGCTTTAGCTGGCGCTCGTCTGTAAGGTAATTGTAAAACCTCTTTATGTCTGTTTTTTTCAATGATGAAACTGTCTTTGAGCCTATTTGATGACGGACAAAGGTTTCATACATATATTTATAATTCTCAAAGGTGTTGTTCTTCAGCCCTCGCTTCAGCTCCTTCCAAAGCTCATAGACCTCATTGACCGTCGTATATCGGGCTTCGGTTTTAATGCCATCGCTCTTGTCCTTTTTAATCTGTTCTTCCTTGTAGCGCAATTCGTCAAGCGTCTTGGCATATACGCAAAACCGCTTATGATTGCTGTCAGTCCATCGGAATTGATAAGTTCCGTCAGCCCTTTGCGATTCGCCTGTCCGAAGCACGGCTCTTGACTTGTCTTTTCTTTTTGTTCTCGGCATAATTCTCTCTCCTCCTATATGCGAAACTGCTTATCAAGGTAATCAATGAACGCTTCTCGGATCACACAGATTTGTGTGCCGTTATTTACCGTGAAAGGACAATTCCCTTGTGAAATGATTTGGCGGATTTTTGCCCTTCCGATTCCGGTGTATGCGGCAGCTTCTTCAACGGTTAAAATCGTTTTCGTCCAAAACGGTGTGTTTTCCGACCTCTTTTGGAGTTCACTTCTGTAAGCTAAAATTTTTTCGTCCATACAACCTCCATCATATTGAATACATTTGCTCAATGTATTCATCAAAAATCCTGCGCTTAATCATTCTCCGATTGCCTACCCACAGCACAAACGGACAATCGGCAAGGCTCGTCATTTCATAAAGCTTATCCCTGCCTATTCCCGTATACTCTGCCGCTTCTTCTATCGTCAAATAAGGTTTTACCCAAATCGGAACAGCAGCTACACGCCTGTTGGAACTGCCTGTTTCAGTCAGTTTATTATCCATTAGCTTGTCCTCCTCTCAGACGGAATATTGTGTTTCGAGATAATCCTCGAATTGTTTTCTTTTAATCAACCGCTTTGTTCCATTCCATAGGACAAAGGGACAGTTTTTTTGATTTGAAATTTCTTTAATTTTAGATACGCCTATTCCTGAGTATTCGGCGGCTTCTTCCACCGTTAAATTCATTTTCTTCCACAACGGGACTCTCGACATATCCGGATCGTTCTTTTTGTTGAGCATATTGCTGTACCTCCTTGCTTTTGGTAGTTACAGCATAGCCAATGTCCTGCGATAAGCCAATTATGCGAATCGGCTCATCGCAGGCTTGACTTTTTCATTAAATTGAGTATTGCCGCTCTATATACTCATCAAAAACTTTTCGCTTAATCATTCTCCGGCTACCTATCCATAAGACAAATGGGCAATCCTCACTTTCTGTCATCTCATAAAGTTTCGCCATTCCAATACCGGAATAGGCTGCGGCTTCTTCAATCGACAGATTTGCCTTACACCATATAGGAATGTCAAACTTCCGTTTCCTTTCCCTGTTTTGCGACATCCCTATACCCCTTTTCCTTTGAAAGAGGTGCGTTTATCATAAACGATATAATCCCAGCCCCTATCATTGCACTTATCACAAGTACCTTTACTTTTCTGAAAAGGATCAAGGCGTCTGACAATATAGTTCGGATTGCGGAAATAGTCCTTTAAGCATTTCGGACACAGGCAGCGAATGTCGCCGATCCTGTCAGTGTTATAAAGCCATAGACCGAATGTTTTTTTCAAGGCTGCGTTAATCTGCCTCCAAAGGCGTTCATCATCGACAAAGCCGATATACTCTGTCAAATCATCTTTATTTACAGTCTGTATTTGCTCAAGCAACACCATTGAAGGCTTCGTCAGACCGAAATCCTCGCCTAAAATAATGTGGGAAGGCAAGTACCTCTTTTTTATTACACTCGTAATGGACGCAACAATAACAGTAGGCGCATTCGCATTGAAATTGTCTGCCTGAATTACCAGCACAGGTCTTACGCCCGATTGGATCGAGCCGATTCGTGTGCCAAAATCGTAGGAAAATATATCTCCACGCCTGATTTCTGCTTCCTTCATTTTATGTATAACCTCTCTGTTCATTGAGTTTAGAAAGCGCATTTCATATCCGGAATAGAAATACCCCTTCACTCATTTGGACAAAGGGGTGCGAAATGCACACCCAAAATCAGAGGTTTTCATAAAATTTCTTGAAATTTTTTATTGCGGCAGCGATTGACTTGTCTACGGAGCTATAATTTATGCCCTCCTCTTTCGCAATTTTTCTTGAACTAATCCCAAGCAAAACAGATTTAAGAAGGCGCTCCCTTTGAACAGGTTGCAGCATACCTAACGCTTGCCTTACCTTAGAAAGTTCTAACTGCCGCAGCTTTTCTTTTTCTTCCTCGACCTGTTCCTCCTCCGCTTTATCAAACGGATCAATAAACGGTGCGATAGATTTTGGGTGAAATTGCTCAAAAACATCATCTTCATATCCGTACACATCTATCGTCCTTTTGCTGCGCTTTTCATATTTATCATTATTTCTATGTGATTCACTAATCACTTCCCCCTGAGCCATTGACAGAAGTATAAACGGCATATACCTGCTGATAATATCAGGGTACTCGTCCCACAATGCTTCTTCGGACAGCTCCGTTACAATCGCCCATTTTTCCGTTCCAGTGAAACCACTATACTCATACCGAAGGTTGATGAGTTTACAATCCTGTGCAAATAATTCTTCCTGCTCGCTTACTGTAAGTTTTTTCATTTCCGTAATCTCCTTGAATTTGGAATTTTTGATATACAAGGTTGAAATCAAAAACTCCGGAGATCACGGATACCTGCCTATAAAGGTCTGCCACTCAAAGAGCAGTGCCGCCAAAACATCAGACTGCTTGTCCGAGCCATGTAATATGTAAAGTTCGGGGGAAACCGCCGCTGTTTTACTAAATACTGCTTGTCCATACCAAAAATAAAAAAGATACTGCGGCGTTTGCCATTTCCCGACAAAAAGAAAAGGCGCTCGTCTCGCAACGAACGCCTCTGAAATGAAAAATATGTTAAATAATGGTAATAAAAGAGCTAAAAAATAAAATGCTGTCGAGCAAAAAAATACCGCAATCCCCTCAAGGACTGCGGTATGTAATCTTTCGTTTTTTCGCTCAACTGTGGGCGGCTTTCCGCCGCAAAATTCGCCATTGGCTTTCATCGTTACCCCTTATTCAAGGGGTAAACGACATTCTCCTGCGGCTTCCCCCTAACTGTTTTGTAGATAGGGGCAGTATAATGTATAACGCAAAGATATTACGGGGGAATCGCCAAGAAAACGCAAAGTCTCGCCGCAAGTTTAGACAAGATACAGCGGTTAAAAATCGCATAAAATCAACATTTGTAGAGATTTGACTATATAACAGCTCCCCGCAGTCTATGAATAAACTGCGGGGAGTTGATTAAGTTGAATTGAAACGATAGCCGACTTCCCGAACACTCTCAATACTAATTGCCGAAGAAGCAGAAGGGCATATTTTTCTGCGAAGATTGCGGATGTGGTAGCCTACGGTATCTTTTTCATTTCCTGATGGCAGATCGCCCCACACCTTATCATAAATTTGTGTGTATGTAAGGACACGCCCTTTATTTGTTGCAAGCAGACAAAGCAGGTCATATTCCTTAACGGTCAATTTAACCTTTTGATTCTTACAAATTACTCTCCGGTTACTCAGGTCAATTTCCAAGTCGGGAAACGATAATATCGGCTCAGAAGTTATTTCTAACTTTTCAAAATTGGAATGCTGCTGAAGAAAAAGTAGCATATCATCAAAGGCAGGGGAGTCCTGCTCTTTGAACTCTAATATAACAATTCGTCCTATATTACCACCTCCCGCTATTCCTCTGTCATTGCTTTCAGTTTTAAGAAGCTTTCCTCACTGATAACATGTTCCAGCTTGCAGGCGTCCTGTGCTGCAATATCTGGAGAAACACCCATTTCAATGAGTCTATTGGTAAAGAATAAATGCTTTTCATAGACCTGTTCTGCAATATTCTGCCCTTGCTCCGTTAAAGAAAGTGTGCCATCAGCTTTTTTTACGAGATATTTCATTTTTGTAAGTTCTTTAACTGCCCGACTAACAGAAGGCTTTGTTACCGACAAATGTTCTGCAACATCTACACAACGGACATAGCCTTTTTGTTTCTGAAGCATAAAGACAGCCTCTAAATAATCCTCCATAGATGATGTCAAGGCCAATGGCGCACCTCCTTTCAAAAATTACTGAGCCAGTTTCCAGCCGATAGCCTCCTGTCTGGCAGACACAAAGTCGGCATATAGACCCTTCTGCTGGATCAGCTCTGAATGAGTACCGTGCTGGACAATGTGAGCATTGTTTAACACAAGAATTTGGTCGGCATTTCGGACGGTTTTCAGCCGGTGTGCAATCATAATAATCGTTTTGTCGTGAGTTAATGCTTCAATCGCCTGCTGTAGTTGATCCTCGTTTTCTGGATCAACGCTGCTCGTCGCCTCGTCCAAAATGATAATAGGTGCATTTTTTAGCATGGCACGGGCAATGGAAATACGCTGTTTTTCTCCTCCAGACAAAGTGCCGCCGCCCTCGCCAATCACAGTATCATAACCATCCGGCAGAGCAGAAATAAAATCATGGCAGCAAGCCTTTTTCGCTGCCACAACCACTTGCTCATGGGTGGCGTCCGGGCAGCCAAACTTAATATTGTTCTCAATCGTATCGGCAAAGAGATACACACTTTGGAATACCATCGAGATGTTCTTCATCAGGCTATCCAGCGTGAAGTCACGCACATCTGTCCCGCCAATGGTAATTCTTCCGGCATTTACATCCCAAAATCGGGCAATCAGATTGCACATTGTTGTTTTACCGGAGCCGGATGGTCCAACAATCGCTGTTGTTGTTTTTTCAGGAATGGATAGATTCACATGATCTAAAATTTTATGGGTAGAATAGGAGAAATCAACATCCTCAAATACAATATCCGTAGTCCTTGGTATGATTTCTGCACCATTTTCGTCCATAATCGGCGTGTTATCTACAGAATTAGCTGTATCAATAGATGATGCAAGCATTTGTAACATAGTAATTTGACTGCCCGCACTTTCCAAACTATTGAATATCATAAAGGACAGCACAACAAAGAGAACACCATAAACAAACGAAAACACCCCCGCAGTATAAAGGTACAACGCCAGTATCAACAGAATAACGCTGAATACCCGCACAACGAGCTGTTGTAAAGCGATATATGGAGCCACCGCATAAACCAGCTTCAAATTGCCTTTGTTACTATTTCGGATTGCAGTAGCAATCGATTTGGAACTATCCTTTTCAAAACCAAAGGATTTTACCACACCCATTCCTTGTATGTATTCCAAGACGGCTTCTACCAATCCTCGTTGAGCGCTCTGCCTTTTTTCTGCGGTAAAAGTAGATTTTCGAGTGGCGGCCTCTGTCACAAACAGATAGCAGACTACCCCTACAAGAGCCACAAGACCAAGTTGCCAATTAAAAAACAGCAGAAATAGGATAAGAACGACAGAGTTGAAAAATCCACCGACCATATTGACTAACGCCACAGGTGCTGAACTTTCCACATCCCCTAAAGTGGTGGTCACAATGCCAGTTATGGTGCCAATATTATTTTTATTAAAATATCCCATCGGAATATAACGCAGCCGGTCACCAATCGAAATGCGCTTATCAGCAACCATACCGTACCCCACCACTGTCTGCTCGTTCATAGAGAAAAACGAAGCAAAAATCCGTCCAGCAATAGAAAGTACCATCATGCCAAGAGACAGCCATACAGAAGTTAAACTATGGCGATCAAAAGCCAATGCGTCTACAATGAAATAAAGTGCGCCAAATTGAAGGGACGCAAAAATACCATTGAGCAGGGAAAAGAATAATGATTTTTTCAAAAGCCCTTTCCGATTACTGGCAAATGCAAATATTTTCTTTAATGTGCCAAGCATGAAAACACCTCCTTACGCTTCGTCTCTGGCACCAATATGCGCCTGCCACATATCTTTGTAAAGCGGACAATGAGCCAATAATTCTTCATGGGTGCCCTGAGCTTCAACATTTCCGTTATTGATTACTACAATATTGTCTGCTCCTATGATTGTAGAAAGCCGGTGAGCAATTACAACCAATGTTTTTCCGGCAGTTAAGGCAGAAATCGCCTTTTGGACTATTACCTCGTTCTCCGGGTCAATGAAAGCGGTTGCCTCATCTAAAATTATAATAGGGGCGTCTTTTAACATGGCACGGGCAATAGCGATTCGCTGGCGTTCTCCCCCGGAAAGTTGGGAACCGCTGCTACCAACAATCGTTTCATAGCCTTTATCCAGTCCACGAATGAAACTATCGCAGCCACTTCGGATTGCCGCCTGTTCCACTTCCTCATCCGAAGCGTCAGGTTTTCCCATGCGGATGTTTTCTCGGATACTGCGATTAAACAGATAGTTATCTTGAGATACATAGGAAATTTGTTTAGCAAGCTGCGATAACGGAATCTCTGTTAATTCATGACCACCCAAAGTAATACTTCCTCCGGTTATATCCCAATATCCCGCAATCAACTTTGCAATCGTAGATTTACCGGAACCGGACGGCCCAACGAAAGCGGTCATAGTTCCGGATTTGATAGAAAGATTAATCCCATGTAACACTTCTTGCTGTTTGTCGTAAGAGAATGATACATCCTTTAAACTAATATCTAAGCTGTTAAATGTTACAGGCTTTTCTGCATGGTTCAATTCTTCAGCATTTAAGATACTGTTAATTTCCTCTGTGTTTTTTCCCAGCATTGCCAAAGAGCCGGTGAAGGAAAAAGCCTCCATGATCGGCCCCACAAGGCCAAGAGAAAAGATAATTGCCGCCATAAAGGTCATGGTTTCTAAACTACCGGAAAGCCATAGAGCCATACCGCCCGGAAGGACACTGAGAAGCACGGACGGAATTACTGCATTATAAGAACACATGGTTTTTTGGCTGTTAGCCATCCATTTTATGTAATAATTTGCATTACCTCTGACAGCTTCTGCATATTTTTCATAGGAACCCGCCGACTGACTGAATGCTTTGACGACCTCAATACCGCCAATATACTCAACAACAGCGTCAGCCATTTTCTTGCTGGCAGCCATTGCGCCTGCTCCCTCAGTAGCGTAGTTCCGCATACCGATGGACATAATGACCAGTCCGATAAATAGAGTTGTCAAAGAAAGAAGCGCCATCCGCCAATCCAAAACGAACAGGTACACAATAATAAACAGCGGTACCAGCATATTTGAGGTCATTTCCGGCAAGAGGTGGGCAAATGGCACTTCCATGCCTTCAATCCGGTCAACAATGATGCTTTTATAGTGGCCGGATGGTGTGTCCAAAATCGTTCCCATCGGAACCTTTGCAAGTTTTTCTACAACCCTCTCTCGCAGATCCCGCAGCGTACTATACGCCGCATGATGGGAAATTACTGTTGACAGGTTTGAAAAAAGCACCTTCCCGCAATATCCTGCCAATGCAACAAGACATATGGGCAGGTATGAAGAAAAGGCGGTTTCTCCCGCAAACATTTTCGCAATAAGATTGACAACGCAGAAATAGGGTATCATTTGACAAGCCACTCCGAGGATCGCCAGAATAATACTAAAAATAAACTTGCCATGATGGGCTTTTCCCCAGCTCCAAAGAGTACTGAGGGAAGATTGTTTCTTTTGCTTTTCCATGGACTTATACACCTCCCTACTTTTCCCAAGGAAAAATCGCAGCAGACGGTCACGGTCTCCTTTTGTTTCCAGCGCATAGTTTTCTGTAGTGCGCCCATTTTCAATATGGAGCACCTGATCGCAGCAGCGCAGAATAAACTCCGGGTCATGGGTAACAATCACAATCGTCTTGCCAGAAGCAGCCAACCGATTGATAGCCTCCGCTACCTGCCTCATATGATTCAAGTCAAGTCCGCTGGTCGGCTCATCAAAAAGAATGATGGGGCGCTCCGAAGCAATCGCAGACGCAATCGCCACACGCTGTTTCTGCCCTCCTGAAAGCCCCATAGGATGGCAATCTTTGAATGCAAGCAAATCCATCCCTTCTAATATGGAATCAATATTGTTTTCATTATCCTGCGGCATACTGATGAGAATTTCCTCTTTGACACTTTCTGTAAAAAGCTGATGGTTCACATCCTGCATGACCATATAGCTTAGCTTCATACGCTGTTTGCGGCCATACTCTTCTGATTCCTTCTGCAAAATGCCCCTACACCGTTTTTCCAAACCACATAAGCACCGAGAAAAAGTTGTTTTTCCGGCTCCGTTGTGACCGATCACTGCTGTAACACAACCGGGAAACAAATCCACCTTATCTAAACAAAGAGTTTCCTCTTGGTTGCCCCGATATGAAAAATGGAAATCTTTCATTCTCCATGATGAGCCGGTAGCTGTTCTTTTTTCGTGTATAACTTGCCTCAAGCTGGAAAGCGTCAAAGGACGGAGTCCCATCGCCTCCCGTTGCGATTCCGCAAGCTCAGAAAATTCTCTGCCCGTGTAATCGCCCGCAATCTCTCCATCCTTTAAGTAGAGAACACGATCTGCCAGATCGTAGAGATAATAGAGACGGTGTTCTGCAATGATAACTGTCTTTCCTTCTGATTTCAAAATCTCCAATAACTTCCGCAGATCTTCAATAGCATAAGCGTCCAGATTAGATGATGGCTCGTCGAACACGAAAACTTCTGGCTGGATAGCCGCCGCTGATCCGCAGGCGATTTTCTGCTTTTCTCCGCCAGACAAGGAAAAAATACTCCTATCCAGTAATTCGTTGAGATTGAGCTGCTCGGCTACTTGCTGTACCCGTTTTCGTATATCCTGCTCCGGAAGTCCGTGATTTTCCGGTCCAAAGGCTATCTCTGATGTGGTGTCTACATTAAAGAACTGACTACGGGGATTTTGAAATACGGAGCCGACTTGTTCGGATATTTCAAATAAAGAGAGGTTTTTGTACTCTTTTCCGTTCAGCAACACCTCTCCTGTCAATTCCCCCTCATAGTAATGAGGGATAAGGCCATTGAACAGTCTCGTTAAGGTTGTTTTTCCACAACCAGAAGCACCACAGAGCAAAACAAAGGAACCATCCTCAATGGAACAAGAAATGTTTTTCAAAGTACCACCATTTTGCGAAACTTCTATATTTTCCCTATTGGAACGATAAGAAAAACAGACATCCTTGCATTCAATCATCTGCTCACCCCCTTATCCATAGAACAATTTGCGCCACCAATCCCGCAGCGCATAAAAGAAGCATAAAAATATCCTGAAGATGGATTCCAATATTGCAGATATTTGTCCGCTTTACCGGGCCACCCAATCCACGGGTTAAAGAGGCAGCAGATAGTTCCTCGCCAATCTTGACGCTGCACATCAGCATGGGGACAAGCCGGTACTCCAATATGGAGCCGGCTTTCCCACCGCATAAACGGATACCCCGCATTTTCATTGCGTCCCCAATAGAGTTCCATTCCTCCATTACGGTAGGAAAAAAACGGAACATAACAGCCATTGGAATCGTAATCTGATTCGGCATATGCAGGCGTTCCATTCCCGCAATAAATTCACTGACCGTAGTGGTGGTAACAACATAGTAGGCCATTGCGATGCTCGGACCAAAATAGAGCAGTAGGCCCACAACAATCATTACGAGATACCTTGCAATACCGGGAATGCTTACCAGCCAAAACTCTTGCAGATAAATAGAGGCTCCATACACAATAAAATAAATAGCTGCGCCTTTCCAGATTTTAGACAGCAAAAATATGATAAGAGGAGCAATCGCTGGTATGTAAAACATCTCTGTTTGAAAGGAGCCGCCTAAAACAAGTAGCACCATTGTAATCAAAACAGCCATCTTTGTCCGGGGATCAAAGGAAAGTCCTGCGTTTTGCTTTTGGCTTGCAAGGATTTCAGATGCCATTACACAATCCCTGCCCGTTCAAAATGCTTTTTGAAAATTTTTCTACCGATGAGGCCACCGATAATACCAGCTACAAACGCCGCCACAATCATAACCGGCAAAATCCAGTCCGGCATATACCCCATCAAGGTGTCGGCATATTCCTGCCCAAATGTAGGAATCAACTTTTCATAGTAGCTGTCACGAGTCATGATGATGGGAATAAAAGCACCAAATACCCAGATGGAAAAGACTCCATGCGCCAAGATTTCCATTTTTGCGCTCTTGTACTCGGAACGCTTCAACATAAAATCTGCAATTAAACCAAAAATAAGACCTGTGGGAATACACCAATAGCCCATTCCAGTCAGCAGCATTAAAATACCTTCTAACAGACCAGAGATTGTCAACATACCAAATTTTTTAATTTTTGAGAAGTACAACATCATGGGAATCCCCCCAATTAGCGGTACCAATACATCCAGCAGGGGAATGAAGATAGGGATAACGCCCAGCATGGACACGGCAAAAACTACCACGAAGTAGATGGCGGCAAAGATACCGATATTGATCAAGTCTTTACCTTGCAATTTGTTGCTCATTTTGAATCCTCCTATATGTTTTTAAGTTAGACTTCGCTAACCACCATGCAGTATATCATAATGTTCTAATTCAGTTCTATCCCTATTTCAACATTTCAGCCCCAAATAGCAACGAGTTTTTATCTTGACAGGGACATTAAAAAAAGAGATAATAGTAGCGTATATAAAACCAAGAAAACTTCAAACGAAAAGAGGCGGTAAGATGAGTGAAACCTTACATCAAATGTTGGATAACTATTTGTCCACTTCAAATGTAGAATTACAAAAAGGGCCAGATAGCTTATCGTTTACAATTAATTCATCAGAAGGGATTAGCAGGACAAGTCTTTATAACATATTACCGCATATGCACCTAATTTTCTTTGATATTCACGCTCGCTCATTGCCGGGGGAAATTGCAGAAAATGCTGAGTTTCATCCACTACAGTTTAACTACTGCGTCGGTGGAAGAATTGAATTGCTGTTAGATGATAATTCTTACATTTATCTAAAAGAACATGATTTTTGTATCAGCAGGCAAACCTCACAGAGCGAATCTTACTTTCCCACAAAATATTATCATGGAATTACCATGTACTTTGATCCGGAATTTTTTACGGAATCCAACCGAAATGTTATGAACCTCTTTAACTTGCATTTCTCCCATATACCGAAAATCTATTTTGAAAAAAAGGATACCTACATTGCGGAAGCGTCCAGCGGAATGAGAAAAACATTTGACCGCTTGTGGCAGCTTTATGAATCTCCTTCTGCCTTTCACATGAAACTTTGTGTTTTAGATTTACTATACCAGCTTTTGGATGAAAAAAATGTATCCAAAGAAAAAGTTCCTGCTTTTTATACCAGCGTACAGGTGGAAATCGCAAAAAAAGCAGAAAAGATACTCACTACTGATTTAAGACAGCATATTCCTATGAAACAGATTGCACAGCAGTTTGGAGTCAGCGAAACCAGTCTGAAAAACTATTTTCGTGGAGTGTATGGTAAAAATGTATCTGACTACCTACGAGATTTGCGTATGAGTGTGGCTGAAAAGCTATTGATTGAAACTAAATTGTCTGTTTCTGATATTGCTTCACAAGTTGGATATACAAAACAAGGTAAATTTGCAGAAGTATTTCGGCAACAGTTTCAAATGAATCCGTTAGATTACAGGCGAACCAAAAAACTATCTAAACTCTAAACTTATGTAATCAAGCCGCCTGCATTTTAAGCAAGCGGCTCGTTTTTTACCTTCCGATCAATAGGCAGGCGCACCGTAGCCGAGTATCTCATAGTACCCAACCGGATAGCTGTTCTGACGAACAGAATCCCCGGAGTTGCCCTCGACTGTGTAAACTCTGCCGTTTTCCACTTTTTGGACGATACCTGTATGGTCGGATAATCCGTCCTGACCGCTTTCGTCCGCCCAATCGAAGAAGATAATCATACCCGGCGTAGGCTCTGCGCTGTTATCCAGCCATTGCCCTCTGTCCTTAAACCATTGTACGCCGTTGACGCAGCCTGCATATTTCGGAATCACGCCAGCGTCGATATACCCGCACTCGTTAGCGCACCACGAAACGAAGCAAGCGCACCACTCGACACGGGAATTAAAGCCGTACCAAGACCAGTACGGATCGCCGCCCATTGTCCCGATTTGGGAAAGCGCAACGGTTACGATCTGATCGTCTGTTCCTGTAATCCCGTAAAGCACCTGTGACCACAACGAATTATTTTCATCAGCAAGCAGCTCTGCGAGATACTCTTTCTGTTCCTCGTTAAATCCATACTGCGCCGCCATCTCATCAGCGGTTTTATGGCTGACCGTGATATACAGATAGGTTTGCGTGACCGTGCTTTCCGTCTCCACAATATTTCCGTGACCGTCATCGGTTTCGGTAATGACCGTCTCGGTTTTGGTATCGGTGCTGGAGCTGATCTCGTTCATCTCCCAAAAGATGTCCGTAAGAAGCTGCTTTTTCGATTCGTCCATCGTCGCAACCTCTTGAGGATTATCCGGATCAGTGTTGACTTTGACCGAGTATACCGCAAGCACCTCTTTCCAAACGGCACGGCTGCCACTCATTTCAAGGACATCATAAGACACCGAGTTTTTTTCGTCCTGCAACTCAGTATCGTATTCGGTATTGATCTCCTGCACAACGGTCTGCATACTCATACCCGTGCCGGAATCTTCGCCTGAAAAAAAGATACCGAACACCGAGCCGATAATCATACCAATCAGGCAAATCACGATAATGACCAAAACCGCTATCCAGCCGCCTGCGGCGATTGCGGCGATCAATGCCTTTGTTCCGGCGATAATTGCCTTGACCGCAAGCGCTATCGCTTTTGCGATTGCTTTCGCCGTAACAACGGCGGCACGAGCCGCTGCCCGTGCCGCCTGAACTGCCCTTTGAGAAGCCTTGACCGTAGCCTGCGCCGTTTTCTGCGCCGCCTTTGCGGTACGCTGCGCTGTCTTGACGGTCGTTTTAGCGGTGCGCTCTGCGGTTTTTACCGTTTTCTGCGCTGTTTTCGCCGAGCCTTTCCCGACCGTCTTAATCGTCTTTTTTCCTGCGGAACGGGCAGACTCTTTTACTGCCTTCTTCGGCTGTTCCACCGCCTTGATACTCCGACTGACGCCTTTTCGTGGAGCTGCCGCCTGCGCCTGTTTTTGAAGCGACTGCGCCGCCCGCTTTTCCTTGAATTTCTGAATACCGTCCTTTGCTTTGACGATATTCTGCTTTGTCGCCCGAACGCCCTTGCGCCCCTGCTTGTCAAATTGGTGTACGGCTTCGTGGGAAACTCGGTCGATACCGCTTTCCAAACGGTTGGAAGCGTATTCCTCCGCACTGCTCTCAGGGACATCAACGGAGTGTTCCGCTTTTTCTTTGGTCTGGATAAAAGCGGATTTCATACGCTCGGCAGCAACCGCCGATTTATCAATCGTTTTGATCGTGCCTTTTGCTATATCCCTTGTCTTAATATCCGGCATAGAAAACCTCCTTTCCAAGCGCCCGTGGACGCTTTGAAGTAAAAAAAGAGGGGAAAAGGTATCAACACCTTGCCCCTCAAAGTGCGAGGGCTGAAAAGCCGCTTAAATCAAGGACTTTTTACCCTCTATTTTTCGATTCTGCACGCCTTTTTCTTGCGTACTCTGCCTGCTGCCTTTTGTATGCGATCCGGGCGCATTTCTCACAATACTTTTTTCTGTTGCCACGCTTGATAATCGGAGCGCCGCAGGAAACGCACCTGTCAGGGTGCGTTCCAAGTATCTCCGCTTCTAACGATGGTTCTGCCGGAAGTACCGCATTGCGGAAATACCTGCATAAAAGCGAGTAGGATATACTCTGTACGCAGACGCAACCTTCCCCCTCATCAAGAAGCAGGCAGTTCCCGTCATCATAATTAGCGCACAGCTTCTTTATCAGGGCATTAGCTCGGTATCTCTGCCGCCCCGTCATTTGCGGGAGCATTTGCACCACTGCTTTCTGTTACTTTTTTCGCCACAACGACAATCCTTCCGTTTGTACGGGAGTATTCACAGGTGGAAAGCGTTATCAGCTTGTCGCCGTACTCCGCCGATACGCCCGTGTCATAAAGGGAAAGCTCTTTGCATTTATCAATAAAAGCCTTAAATTCCTCCGGCGACTGAGCGTCCGTAAAGCGGTAATATTTGAAGGCTTCCGGGCTGTCGGTGTAGACAACGGTTTTGAAAACCGCAAGGATTTCGTACTCATTTTTCTCCGTCAGGGTGTTAAAGGCAATCGTTTTATGTCCCCGCCAGAAATCCTCGTCCTTGAATTTTTCAAGGTCGGCGAACATCGAGCCGTTGTTCATATGATGACCGTAGATCACTAAATTGTCCGAGGGCTTTAGGACATCACAATCCTCCTGCACATAGGGACAACCGTAAGAACTGTATTCTTTATCAAATCCACGCTTCAGATAGTAGTTCGGATTATCAACCGTCTGCATAACGGGATAATTGATGTTCGTATCTTCCACGCAAATCCAACCGACCAAATCATTATTTTGCTGATACAGTTCACTAAGTTCCGGCAGAATCGTTTTATCTTCCGAATAGATGATCGGCTCGGCAGGATCGGTTTCGCTGTCCTCTACGATCTGTACGAGGGAATCGTACATCTGCTCCTGATGTTCCGCCTCCTTGTAATGGTCGATAATGAAATAGCTGCTGACGCCGAGCAGGACGGTAAACGCCGCCATCAGCGCAATACAAATCTTTTTTCTCATTGCCGTTTCCTTTCTAAAACAAGGGGCGGGAGCTTATGCGCTCTCGCCCGGTTTTGTAGTCATCAGCTTATACAGCTTCGTATTTTTCGGGAATTTATTTGCGAACGGTACAAGGGAGCTGCCCACCTTGATAAGCCCGTGTCCGGCTTCCACATTCGTAATATACGACATCTGAAGGTCGGAGATATTTAAGAGCTTCGCCAGCTCCAGCCTGTCCGTGGAAGCCTGATTGAGCATAATGATAAATTCACTATTGGCGAGCATTGTCCTTGCCGTATGGCTCTGCAAAAGGTCGTCCACATTCTGCGTGATACCCGTCGCATACGCCCCGTATTTACGCACACGCTTCCAAAGGGTAAAGAGGAAATTAGCAGAATACTCGTGCTGGAACAGCAGATAGATTTCATCAATAAAGATGAAGGTGTTTCTGCCTTTCGCCCTGTTCTGCGTAATGCGGTTTAAGATGGAGTCGAGAACGACCAGCATACCAATCGGCATAAGCTGCTTGCCGAGGTCTAAAATGTCATAGCAGATCAGGCGGTTATTGGTATCCACATTCGTATGCTTCGCAAAGGTGTTCAAGCTGCCGTTGGTAAACAGCTCGATGGCAAGGGCGATTTCCTTTGCCTCCGGCTCGTCCTGTTTCAGAAGCTCCGCCCTGAAATCCTGCAAGGTCGGCACTTCGCCCTGATAGTTATTCTGCTGATAGGTGCGGTACACGCTGGCGGTACAACGGTCGATAATGGATTTCTGTTTTGCGCCGAGGTTGCTGCCGCCGATGAGCTGCTCGCACAGGGACATAATAAACTCCGACTTCAAAATAACCGGATTCGCCCCGTCGCCGTATTCCTTCGTCATATCCATAGCGTTGATATGATTTTGGGAAGTAGCGGAGATATGGATAACTTCGCCGCCGAGTGCCTTCACAAGCTGTGAATATTCCCGCTCAGGATCAATGATGATAACATCGGAATCCGAAGAAAGAATCACATTCTCGATCTCGCCCTTTGCGGCAAAGGACTTGCCGCCGCCCGATACGCCGAGAATAAAGGAATTACCGTTGAGGAGCTGCTTGCGGTCGGCGATAATCATATTCTTGCTGATAACATTCTGCCCGTAGTAGATACCGTTCTCGTGAAAAATGTCCTGTACCCGAAACGGGATAAACACGGCAAGGCTTTCGGTCGTGAGGGTACGGAAGGTATCAATCTTCCGTACACCAAACGGCATAACCGTATTCAGCCCGTCTACCTGCTGAAATTTTAACACGCCGAACTGACAAAGGTGCTTTCTTGCCGTGGTAAGCAGCGCTTCCGTGTCATTATCAAGCTGTTCTTTGGAGTCCGCCGTATGCACGAAGGTAATCACGGCGAACATCATTCTCTGATCTCTCGTTGTTAAATCATCGAGAAATTCCTTCATTTCTTTTTTCTGCTGTTCCATATCATAGGGAACGGTCGCCGAAAAGTTATTGTTGGAATTTTGCCTCCTCTGCCAGTTGGTAATATTCGTTTCCACGCCGAGCAGACGGTTTTCCGCTTCCCGTACCGCTTCATCAGTCGGCACAGGGACAACATCAATCGACATCATCAGATTGCGGTTAAGATCGGTCAGCTCCGCCACCATACTGTCCTTGATATAAGAAGCGTACTCACGCAAAAAAAGGACTCTCCCGTAACGGTCGCCCATTTTGAAGTAGTCCTTTTCAAATTCCATTGAATCAGGGCAAATATAGTCCTTGAAGCTGTGTCCCTTTTTGCGGGTTTCCTTTATATCAAAGTGGAAAGAGGATTCCTCGCCCACACGGTAAAAGTCGTGGAAGATACGCAGCCTTTCATCGGTTTCCAGCTCCACGCACTTGCTGCCGAGCCTGCCGAAGTGAGCGATCAAGTCAGCGCCCACACGGGCAAAATAATGCCTTGCGTCCTCAATATTCTTCTTGTTGACGGAAATCGTCATATACTTATCCTGCACGATAGCATTTGCCCCCGTCGCTTTCTCCAAAAGGATTTTGTTGTATTCCTCACGGTATTCATCGAGTCTGTCGCCTTTCATCGGGATAAGGATGTTGTTCTCAAAGTCCAATCGGTTTAAGCGGCGGTTGTTGATCGTGATTTTTGTCGTTGCGCCGGAGTCGAGGGAATTGAGCAGTTCCGAGTATTCAAGGAACATTGCTTCCTTGTCCTCACGGCTGGCAACGGCATAGTTAATATCGGAAAATTTATAGGTCTTGGAAAACTTGTCTTTCCCAATCTGAAAGATACCGTCGTCATAAATGGCGGTAATGGGGATCACATCCTGAACGCCCTTCGGCACGACAAACTTCTCCTTTTCCTGCTTGCGGAGATTGGTAAGTGTTTTAATCATTCGATTTCATAGCCTCCTTTGCTTTTGCTTCGATACTCGGCTTGAACAGCTCGTAGTAGGTATTCGTTGAACGGAAGGTGAGCTTCTTCGGCATTAAAAACTCTGATTTGATCCACGCATAGATGAATTTCTCTGCGGTCATTCCGTTATATTTAACAAAACCAAGAGCCGCAAAGGGTGCGGCTCCCAAAATGCACATCCACGATACGGTTTCCGTGCCGACATAGGGCTTGAGCAGGAAATAGATACCCACCGCCACCACGCAGGCGCAGGCAGAAAAAATGAACTGCCGCAGTGACAGTCCGAAAAACATCGCTTCTGTGTAATTCCTGATTTCTCTGTTGATTTTGACTTCCATTTAGGAACTCCTTTCTTTTCGTTTTTGTGCCTGCCGGATTTCATCGGCGCAGACACATTCGTCCGCAAGGCAAGTAACTTTGCCTTTCCGCCGCCCTCCGTAATACAGGCAATATCTGCAATCGCAGTCTGCAAGGGTGTAGCCCTTGAATTTGTTGTATATTCGTTTCATTCTGTTCTCCTTACAGTCCCATCATCTCACGGATAATCCGGTCAGACATCCGCACCGAGCCGACCAAAACGAGCATATTAAAGAGCAGCTCGCCGATATATGACCATACCTGCGTAACTGCTGCCGCATTGGGATCGACCACAGGCGGGGAAGAAGCGAACAGTGAGAAGATAATACAGGCTAAAACGATCACTGCACCTTCAAGGCACACGGCGCAGTAGCTTTTGATAAACGATTTCCCCACATTTTGGCTCGGCTCTCCCGCAAAAGTGGAAAGCGGAATCGGGGCGAGCGCCGTATACATATATAACTTAAAAAATCTTCCATACACCGTCATAATGAGCAGGAATGACATAACCGTAATGAACAAGCCGCCGATGAGCGTAACCGCCCACAATGGGATACTCTCAAAAAAGCCGCAGCTTTCAATCGTGTCGATCATTGACTGCGGCAAGGTTGTCTGCTGTGCGGAAGTAAAGCCTGCGGCGGTCATAATCGTGCCGATTGTACCCTGCACGATATTGAAAAGGGCAAGCATTAGCTCCATACCATAAGTAATCGCTGCTTTTGCAATAGCAAATCGGATAAAAAGCTTGACAGCGTGTTCCGGTTTTTTTACCTCACTGAAGCTGCCGCAGGTGCGTACCATACCGACCACAAAGAACAGTACCAAAAGCGCAAGACCAATCGCCTGCACAGCGCCGTTGATATTGACAATGACCGCCCATATCCCACCGCCTTTGAAGTTCTGCGGCGTAGTCGTAATGAGCTGCCATATCTCAGCGAGTTTTTCATTCCAAGTTTCGAGGGCGTTCTGGAGATTCTGAACTACCCAGTTATCACTCAATTTCGTAGCACCTCCTTAAAAAGAAAAATGGGGCGTTCCTGAAAAATAATCCAGGAACGCCCCTGAATGTCGTTTGCGTAAGGGTTAGCCCGTAATCAGAGTGAGGATTTCTTTCGCAAAAACGATAATGATACCGCCCGCCAGCGTCAGAAATCCGTTTGCCCGCTGCGAAGGATCGTGGGATTTCAGGGAAAGACCTACCTGAACGATACCAAAGCCGAGCAAGATCAGACCAATCGCACGGATAAAGCCGAAAATGAAATCGGACAGGTTATTGACAACGGTAAGCGGATCGCCTGCGGCAAAAGCCGTTGTAGACATCGCAAAAATAGCGGTCAGGCTCAAAACCGCCATACAGTAGTAACGAAAGCCTTTCTTTACCTTTCCGGTCATCGGCAGTCTGCGGGTTTCTTTCTTCTGAGTCTTATGAAAAATGTTCATTCTGTTTTCCTCCAATCAATTTGTTAAGTTTTCAAAGTCCTCATCGGACAACAGCTCGTAAGTCGTTTCCGAAAGCTCCATTTCGGGAACACTGTCGAGATCAACATACAAGGTTTCAATGGTCGCCACATTTTTTGTGACTTCGCCGTGCTGATACACGCCGCCTTTCCCGTCTGCGGTATACACCACATTGGGGTGTTTCAAAATGTCGTACTTCAAATCCATTACCGGAAGCTCGCCACGGATAAACAAAATAGCGTAGCGGTTGTCGAGCATTCTCACTTCGTCAGGGGTAAGCAGCTCACGACCGGAAATCTGATAATTGGTCGAGTAGCTCCCGCTCCGCCCCTCGCTTTTCCCATAGGTGTTCGTGTCAATCGTTTCCTTGCCTAAAAGCTCGGACACATACTTGTGCGTACTTTGCTCATTGCCGCCGAGATAGAGAAATTCATCGCAGTTGCCTATGATACTTTCCCATTGCTTCTCAAACAAAGCCTTTAACTGCGCCAGATTTTGCAGGATAATGGATACCGACACGCCTCTTGAACGCATAACGGAAAGTATCTTGTCAAAATCATCGGGCAAGCTCACATTGGCAAACTCATCCATAAGCATATGGACGGGTATCGGCAGGCTGCCGCCGTGGATATGGTCGGCGGAGTAAAAAAGCTGCTGGAAAAGCTGCGTGTAAAGGATACTGACGAGGAAATTAAAGCTCGAATCATTATCCGGTATCAGCGCAAACAGCGCCGTTTTCTTCTCGCCCATTGAAGCAAGGTCAAGCTCATCGGCGGAAGTCAGCGCCGCTAAGCTTTCAAGATTGAATTTCTCCAATCTTGCGGCAAGAGTGATCTGAATGGATTTCAGGGTTTTCGCTGATCCGGAGTGATAGGAACGATAGTATTTCAGGGCGATATGGTCGGGATTATCCATTTCCAAATCGGCAAACAGATTGTCGAGGGGAGAAGGGCGGTTGTCCTCCTCGTCCTCAATCGCCGCCGCCCTGAGCATTTCCATTACCATAGCAAAATTCTGCTCCTCCTCCGGCGCTTCATAGTGCAGATAAAAAATAAGGGCGAGTAGAAGCATACTCGCCGCAGTATCCCAAAAAGGATCGTTGGATTGAGAGCCTTTCGGGGTGGTACTCTTAAAAAGGTTAGTCACAAGGCGCTGAATATCGTTGTCGTCCCTGAGATAGACAAACGGGTTGTAACAATGGCTTTTCTCCATTGAAATCAAGTCCAGCACCTTGATCTCATAGCCTGCTTTTTCAAGCAGATTGCCGACATCACGCAAAATTTCCCCTTTTGGATCTAAAATTACCTGAGAGGAATTGCTTGTTTGCATTAAGTTCGGCTTACAATAGAATCTCGTCTTGCCTGCGCCGGAGCCGCCGCACACCAAAGTATTCAAATTCCTCCGGTGCTTTTTCGCATTTAGTCCGATCCGGACATTCTGCGTCATCAGCTTATTTTCCGAGGGCGGGCTTTGACGGTACTTTTTATCAATGGCTTTTGCGCTGCCCCATTTCGCCGAGCCGTGTTCCTCACGCCTGCGGTAGTTCCTCCGTGTGGACAAATAAATCCCAATCCCCATTCCGTAGAGCAAAAGCAAAACGAGGACAGTTTTTAAGCTGTCCCCGCAAAGCTCGATATGGAACGGATCATTGAATACCGTCAAAAGGCTCGGCAGTATCTCCGGCAGACCGCCCTTGACGGACGGCGCTATCAATAAGCCGAGCCACACAACGGGAAGAATCCCAATGACCGCAAGGATGATCGCAGACTGCTTGTTGCTATCTCGATTCACGACAGGATTCCTTTTCTACCACTTTGAACTTGCGTCTTGGGGCGTGACCGATTTTGATAATCAGATCGTCAACGGCGTCGGTAGACTTTCCCTCTTTTTTGAGGTCGGTCTTTTTATCGTTCAGGGAACGGATCACAACGCCGTGTTCATAATCGTCCAAAGCGATATGGTAGAGTTCTTCTTTCATCACAGCTACCTCCGGTTATCTTTCCTGTTCCTTTGAGCGTTCCGCCCTCTGACGGTACAGCTCATCGGAAACACGGGCGGTAATTTCCTTAAACGCCTTCTGCGTCTTGCCGAGTTCGGCTTTGATGTCCTTCGGCTCTTTATTTTTCAATTCATCGGGGATACGGTCAATCGCAAAGTTCTGCGTATCGACTCCGTATTTCTTACAAAGCATATACCCAATGCACACCGCCTGAAATCCCATATCCCTGCGGCTGTATACCTCGCTGTTCATAGAAAGCTCGGCGTGGCCGAGTTCCTGAGCGACGCACTGGCAGAGGGCAACGCTGTCGCCGATGTCCCGCTTCACATAAAGCGTCTGATCTTCATTTTTATAGAAAGCGCCCATATCGGGATAAGGCAGCTCATTGGTGCTTTCAATATTGATCGGGGCGCTGTCGAGCATAACCGCTACCAGCTTTCTCGGATCACGGTTAGCGGTCGGGGCTGCTGGTCGCTTGCCGTTGGTCTGCGAAACATCCAGCACTCTTTTCAAATTAAAATCAACGCCGATTGTCCCGTCCTTCTTGGTGTACTCATACGGATCAAGGATAATGAAGGTCTTGGAGCCTTTATTGACCTTAACGCCCTCAGCCGCCCAATCGTCAAATTCCTTGATTTGACTTGCCTGCGGGAACTGCTTATACATCAACAGCGCATTGTTCGCCGTGTACCTGTCCATACGGCTCTGCACATCAAGGTAGGCTCTGAATTTTTCCGGCGACTGCACCACTTCCAAAGCGGTGTTGTCGAGCAGTTGGTAAATGGCTTCTTTCTCCGCCTTTTTCTTGGCGGCGTATTCCTCCGGCGAAAGTCTCGGCGGTCTTGCGCCACTGCTTTGCTTACTCTTAAAATCGTTGGTCATATCTTTTTACCTCTCTTTTGATAGATTTGATTTTTGCTGGTGCGGGACGCTAATCTGCCCCGACGCCTGTACCGTGCGGTTTTCTTCTTTGGAAACGGTCGGCTCGCTGCGTTCTGTTCCTTTTTCTGCCTTTGCCGCCGCCCTGTATTTGCTGAGATTTTCCTTTACAGACGATTTCACACGGGAAACTCTGAGTTTATCCGCCGTATCCATCGCCTTTTGCTCCAAAGACGCAAATCCTTTCTGCGCTTTTTCAAACAAACGGGACAGCCTTGACAATACGCCTTTATCCGTTTTGGAATGTTCCGCCTCTTTTGCGGCTTTCCCTATAAACAGCAGCCCCATATTTTTCAAATGTCCCTTTGCGCCCTGAAGCTCCGCTTGCATAGCGGACAGCTTCTTTGTATCCTGCGCCATCTCCTTTGACATTCTGCCGAACATAGCAGACAGCTTATCCAGCGCTTCGGGGATTTTCATTGCCCTGACCGATTCGGCGAGGGCGTCCCTACCTCTTTCCCGGAACGCCCGCACAGCGTTCCCGGCTGACTGGATCAGATTGTCCTTCATCTTTTTGACTGCGGAAAATCCCTGACGGATTTTGCCCTCCGTTTTTTCCACAAGGGTATGGCATTTACTCCGCAGCGTGTTGTTGTGGATCAGATTGATTTCACGGCGCATATCCTGAAGCTCGCCGAGCATTTCTGTCAGCGTTTCTTCCATACCGCCGATATAGCTTACCAGCGACTGCACCTCGTTTTTCTCTTTCATCAAGCCGTTTTTATCGAGCGTGTCTAACAGCTCCACGATCTGCGGGTGTTTCTTCAGTTGATCCATTTCGCTCACCTCTCTTTCGGCTTCTTGGATTTCTTCGGCTGCCTGTGAACGGTCTGCCGATTGGCTTCAGGGGTTTTCGGCTTCTCTTTGGAAACCTCCGGCACAGTACGCTCTGCTTCCTTTTCCGCTTTGGCAGCCGCCTTGTATCGGTCGAGCTTTTCCTTGACCGAAGGCTTCTTATCCGCCGCCTTTGCGACACCCTTATCAGTGTGCGTACCTGTCGTTTCTAAGTCTCGCTCGGACAGAGGGCTTTTGTCCGTCTTTGCGACCGAGGGGTTTTGGTGGGAATTTCCCTCCTTCTGCATTGGCTTTCCCATCGCTTCTTCCACGATGATCTCGCCTCTTGATTTCGTAGGCACTTCATTGGCAGCCGCTTCACGGTCTGCCACAGCCTTTTCCGCTTCTGAAACAATGGAAGCCTTATCGACTTTACCAAGTTCAAAGCGGTCGGAAATTCGCTGGATTTTCGCAGCGTCCTCCGCACGGGCGATAATATCGACCATCGCCGTATCGCTCTTGGTGTTTTTATCACGCAGAACGCAGTAAAGGACGCCGTAGCGTTTCGCCTGCTCGGTAAACTTCGGCAGGTCTTTCTGCTGGAATGAAAAGACCTTCAGCTCCTTGCCGGACTTAATCATATTGGTAAGCCGTGCTTTTCCTCGTGTCTTATTCGACTGGCTGATCTCCTGCTTCAGCACGGAAGCTAACAGAATAGCGATATTCTTCGCCGCCGAGCCTGTGAGCCGGACAGCCACTTCAAATCCTTCAAGCGAAAGCCTGACGATTTGTTCTGCTGCGTCACCGCCGTTGTTCATAGTTTCGGGACTCCTTTCTTTGAGATTTTTCTTCCTCTGCCTTGACTTGCGAAAGGGTATCGGCAATTACACCTGACCGCTTTGCAATCCCGTCGCAGAGCTTTACTTCTTTGCGAAGCTCTTTCAAGCGTTCGGAGATAGCGGAAATTTTCATCTTTGCCGCCGACAGCCGTTCATCTGATATATCTACTTTTCGTATTTCATTTCGGAGATGTGTTCTGTCGGCGGTAAGGGTTTTGATTTCGTCCTCAACCGACCGCTTATATGAAAAGAGCTGCTCGTCCGTACCGATCTGGTGCTTTCCGAGCAGCGTTACCTGTTTGGTGAGTTCGTCCATCTTCATCAGATCGTCTTTCAGAAGATAATGAAGCCTCGCCGTATTCTGTTGTTTCTGATTGTGCTTCGGAAGGTAGCCGAGCCGATAGCAGTAGTAGAGATACAAGCCATACAGACCGCCGACCTTTTGAATTTTGTTTTCTCTTGTGGGCAGGCGGTACTGCCTTACAATATAGGTCTTTGGCTGGAACGGCTTGAACACGATATTATCCCGGTTGGCAGTCAGCCGCTCAAGGATTTTCTCTTTCGTGTATTCTTCGCCGAGCCGATAAGTCCGTATCGGTTTTTCACTGCCTTTCGGCGTAACCGTAGCATATTTGCGGTTGGGATTGAAATTCGAGTGATACCCCATTACGCCCAGTTCGTATTGAAACTGCCGCAGGTTACGGCTCATCGCAATCGCTTCGTCAATCGCTTTTTTGGCATTGTTGTATCGGGTAGGCATACCCGCCTCGTCCTTCATCGTAAGGTAAGAGGGCGATCTGTGCAGCTCCGGCTTTTCTACAATGGACAGCTTATGCTCCAAGCAGATCTCATCGGCGATATGGCGGAAGTAGTACCAAGACTTTTCTTTGTCTTTAAGCCGCTTCCCATCTACAAAGGAAACGGAGTTGATGACAAAATGGCAGTGGAGATGTTTCGTATTCAGATGGGTAGTGACGACCACCTGAAACCGCTCGCCCCACATCTTCCTTGCAAACTCCATTCCGATCTGCTGCGCCTGTTCGGGCGTGACTTCGTTTTCCTTAAAGCTCAGATACCCGTGATACGCCTGAATCCCGTCCGTCTTGCCGAACTGTTCCTTGACGGTAATGAACTGGTCACGAGCCATCGCCACATTGCAGTTGATCCCGTCGCAGAAAAACTCGTGTTCCGTTTTCTCCTCGTCCTTCGCATAGGCAAGCACATCTTTGAGCGCCTGATAATCTTCGGACGAATATTCGGGGTTGGCGGTCTTTTCAGGATTGGTCGTATAATCCAGCACCTGACCGAGCCGGACGCTTACCTTCCAAAGCTTTGTTACTGCCATTTCAATCCGCTTTTTTCAGGGCGCAGAAATTCACGCTCAATCGCCGCCTGAAACTTGTGCCACCTCAGCGCCTCGTTCTTCAGCATTTGCGAATCCACAAAGCCGAGGGCGTTCGCTTTAATGGCGAGCTGATTGATGTTGTTGCCGATAGCGGAAAGCTCCCGCATAGCGTCATAAAATCTCTCGTCCGGTTTTTCTCTCGGCTCATAGCCACGAATCAGCAGGCGGATTAGCGCCGCTTCGGTCAGGCAGGCTTTCTTTGCTTTCTTTTGCAAGTCCTGTGCTTCCTGACGGTCAAACCAAATATGTTTGTCTACATTCCGTTTCCTCATTTCTCATCGTCCTCCTTTCGGATATTTGGTGTGCGGCTGATTCGGTTGATCTGCATAAGACACATAATCATTACGCCGATAACGCCGCCGAGCAGGAAGCCTATCATAAAGAATAGAAATTCGTGCATAGTCAAAATCCTTTCCTGTGTTGGGGTATTAGGGGCAGCCCCTAACGAGCTTTTACTGTTTGAATCCCGTTTGGGGATACAAACAGTCTGCTCGCTAAGCTAACGCAGACCTGTCGGGCTGCCCCAAATCTTCTTGAAATTTATCGTTCTTTGTCCGCCCTGTCGGGCTTAAACGGCTCGATCTCAATCCCGTGTGCGGTTTCGTGGAATCGCTCAGGATACCGAAAAAGCCGTTTGTACTTCAGTAGTTGTTCGCCTGATAAACTGCTGTATTTCTCATCGGCGATATTGGAACGGGCAATAAAAAAATCGCCGTGAATGATGTCGGCGACCTCTCTTGAATCTTCCATTAAGAAGCATTTTTCAATTTTCCAACCGTTCTTACCGCCCATTTCGTCCGCCATCAAGCCCTCCATTCTCAGGCACGGATCAACACCGTCCAGAGAAGCACCGTAGATGGAATAGCCGCCCATACGGGACTGGAACGCCTTGTTGTCCGAGCTTACTTCATAAGTCCGTTCAAATTCGCTGTACGGTTTTTTGAAGGTATCAGCGGTAAAAACGATATGTGCGGTAAGGTGCTGTCTGTTGTTTTCCGCTTCCCGAAAAAGGGATTTCAGGTCGCTGTAACTCATCTGTGTGCGCTTCGGCGGCTGGTAGACCGCCCGATTCATCGGCAGATTTTCCTGCTTCCCGTCACGGTTGCAGACGATAGCGGCGTCATCTTCAAAGGGCATATACTCGTCTAAACCGCCCCCGCCGACCAGTTCTTTCATCGCTTCATAGGTGTTCGGTATCTCTTTCACAATCGGAGATTTGCCGACCGGAACGAGCAGGACAGAGATTTTCTCCTGCTCGGCAAGCGATAGGAAGCGGTCGCTGACCTGCGTCTTTTCCGGATCAAAATCGACCTTCTGAAAACCGAAGCTGTCGCAAAAGTGGAAGTAGCTTTTTCCGGTATTCCCGTCAATGATCTCCACCACATCGGATACGGACATCGACCGCCCTTTATATCCTGCGGGGTGTTTAAGATTGAAAATCTCATAGAGTTTTTCCAGCGTGAAGCAGTTTACTTCTCCCTCGAACACCTTATCATAGAGGCTGCTGTCGATTTCTGAGCTGCCCTGAAATTTTGGAAGGCTCTCGTAATTCATAAAGGCGACATTGTTGGCGTCACGCTTCATATTGATCTGATAAATTCGTACATTCAACGCTCATAGCTCCTTTCTTTGGATTTGTAGATTCCAAGCTGTATGCAGAGGTAATCGTTATAATCCTTGCCTTTCTTCGGCGGCTCGTCAAAGACTTCATACTTATTTCCGAGCAGCTCTTTTAAGGTTTTGGTACAGAGCCTTCCCGTTTTGTCATTGTCCAAATGCAAATGAATCGTCTTGATAAGCGGATTTTTCTCAAGGAAAACGGAAAGCGCAATCGGAATTTTACTGTCTTTGCTCTCTTTCTTCGGCTGATACACACCCGAAAGAGAGAGCAGATTTTCCGATTTATAGTCCTTACCCTGAGCTTTCAGCAAAGTGGCATAGGACAGCAAATCAATGGCGGCTTCAAATAAATGCACCGACTGGCAAGGCTCTTTTGCAAGCAGGCGAAAGGAATATTGCTTGTCGCTTCCGTATGCGTCTCCCTTAAAGGTGCTGCTTCCTAAACCACGGTAGGCGGCATACTTTAGCGTCCCTGTTTCGTCCTTCCCGACAAAAACCGCATTATGATAGCGCCCGTTGCTTTCAAAAATCACACCGTCCGCAATACACTCCTGAATAATCTGATAGTCAATGCCACGATCAAAAAGATACTGCATTACCCGTTTGCTGTCTTGATATTTTTCCGGCAAACGCAGTGCCTTCGGCTCAGTTTTTTCTTCTTTTTTCGGTGGCGGCGTCCACTTTGCCAGTTCTTTTCCCGTTAGGATTTCCACTGCGTCCATAAAAGAATAGTTCCTGACTTTTATCAGATAGTCAAGCGCAGTATAGCCGCCGAAACCTTGCGACCACCAAAACCATTTGCCATTTGAAATCTTTAAGCTGTCGTGGTCAACGGTACGATATACATTTCTCGTTCCTTTGACTTGTTCAACATTATCCGGCTCCATCCTTCTTAGATAAGTTAAAAGGTCGATCTGCCGAGCCTGTTCGACCACTTCCGGCGGAATATATGGCATATCAGATCTTCCCTTTCCTGAGAAGCTCTGCGACTTTCTCAATGGAATCTTCCATATCTTCAACTTCGGCATTCATCAGCCATTCGTCCCAAGACAGCTCCAAGACATTTTTCGTTTTCATAAGGGAACTTACCATTTCAGGCGGAAGCTCCGTATTCTCCACATAGTCGTACAGCTCGCACATAAAGGCAAACTGCTTATCATTTGTGATGATTGTGACCTGCGGCTGGCAGAGATACCGCTTCACATATCTGATCAATTCTCTTTCAAGCTGGCACTGCAACACCAGCATATCCGCACGGATTGTTTTTAATTTACACACCATTTTCTCACCTGCTTTCTCTGTTTTTGTCTCGTTTGAGCACATCATTTGCCCTCGTTTCGATGGAATCACGAATGGTATCCATATGCTCCACTTCTCTGTCCCTGAACTCTTTATAGACATCGTCAAGAGGGCAAGGGGAACGAAGCAAAGCCTTTGCCTGTTTCGGAGAAAGCTCCAGTTCTTCCATACACATCACGATGTCCTCTCTCATCGTGTACTCGTAGGTATGATTCAAAATTTCCTCCGGCGGCTGATTAAGCAGCCAGTCTCTGTACTTGTCCTGCTCGGCTTTCATCTTATCGTAGAGCAGGGCGTTGTAGTCTGTTTCGCCCATAAGCGAACACCTCCTTAAACAAAAATATAGCCGCCTGATTTTTTGTAAAAACCAAGCGGCTATGTAAAGGTATTTGTTATTCGGTAAGTCCCATTACTTTAGATCATCAATACTTCCTGTTTGAATGGCGGAAATATTTTTTTTAATTTTTTCATCCGACCAATCCCACCATCTAATACTCAATAATGATGATATGGTATCTTCAGAAAATCTCTTTCGGATTTGTCGTGCGGGTATACCGCCTACAATCGTGTAAGGCGGCACATCTTTCGTTACTACTGCACGAGTCCCAACGATTGCTCCGTTACCAATGGTAACACCGGACATAATAACAGCTTCATATCCAATCCATACATCGTTACCGATAACAATGTCTCCCTTATTATCCCACGAATCTGTCACATTGCTTTTGTCCAGTTCCCATTCTTCAAAAAACAATGGGAAAGGGTAAGTAGACAATGACTTCAAAGTGTGATTAGCACTTGTGAAAATAAACTTCGCACCACACGCAACAGAGCAAAACTTTCCAATAATTAGTCTGTCGTGATTGATTGGATAGTGATACAAAACATTGTTTTTTTCAAAATCCGTTGGAGCATTTACAAAATCATTATACATCGTATAATCGCCAACAATAATATTAGGATTTTTTACTACGCTTTTTAAGTATACCGTTTGTTTGTCCCCGGTACGAGGATAGATTTTTGTCTCCGAAATAGTCATTATTAACCTCCTGATATTTTATTTTAGACTATTTCGGTTACTACAATACAACGCTTCACCTACAAACCACCTCTTTCAAACCAATCGTTCATTTTATAAATTGCATAGGTGTATATCGCATACCATCCGAAAGTTGCTCCGTATCGGTATCTACGAAACCCAGTTTATGATAGACCGGAACTGCATACGGAGAAGAATTTACTGTAATGGTTTTGCTTGAACTATTTTCTCGTAGGAAGTCCCACAACTTTCTACCAATGCCTTGTCTTTGATACTGTGCTTTCACAAAAAAGCAACAGATATGCTTCCGGTTTTCGTTTGTTGCGATAACTCCCTTTAGTTCTTCTTCGTCATAAGCGCCCCAAAATTCTAATGTTTTGATGATCTCTTTGTTCTCAATAAAATCCTGAAACGACTTAACTCCTTCTTCAGAATAATCGGGAGCCTCAAATTGTAAAAAAGTTTGCCAAATCAAGTCAATGGCATTTGTAATTTGAGTATCATCTATTTTTTTGACTTCCATACTAAGCACCTCGTAAATTTTCGTTATGACCGTTCCTTTTCGATCACATAGGATTGCAAGCTTCTTTTGCAACCATTCTTTTCGTAAAACTTTTCTATCCCCGGCTGCGCTCCAAAATACAGCATAGTAGGGGTATTATCCTTTGCAAGTTGCAAGAGTTTACTGCCGACTCCCTGTTTTTGATATTCAGGAAGGACGAGCAACTCTGTAATCGTACCGAAATAATATCCGTCTGTAAGAATACGCAAGCAGCCAATCAGTGCCTCATTTTCATAAGCAGTAATATTGATTGTCTGAGACAATGCACACTGTGTTTTTTCAATATCATAATTGCCTTGCCATACTTGTTTGACGAACGCAATAAAGGTAAATGCGTCCAGTTTTTTATCATCTACTATATATTCCATCTTTCTGTCTCCATATTTCCTTTATTAAATTCGTGACGGAAATCTACCACGATAATCAACATATCAAAACCAATTTGCCTTTTCATCTCTAAATCGAGGTTGATCGCCATATTGATACGGATTATAGTTATTACGGTTGCAGCCAAATTCTTTTAAAGACTTAATTTTGTTATCATCCGTCCACTCTACAAGTGAAATGCCGTCAAATTCTTCTATGCTTCCAGCGTTCATTTCATTTTTGAAGTACCATTCCACGATAGTCTGATTACCTTTATGGAAAAACTGCTTAATGTCCCAAATAAGGACTTTTCCCCGTGTATTCCACTCATTAAACCAGTGCTTAACAGTTTTGCGATCCTGATATTTTGGACTCCAGCTTTCCGTATAAACCACATCTTCTGTAAAAATATCATCTATGCCCAAATCCTGTTGTTTCAGCCACATATCAAACCATAACCGGATAATTCTTTCTCTCTCATTCATTATTAAAAACCTCATCTCTACCTGTCTGCCCAAAAGTCTTGCAAAACACGAACTAACTCATTCGGATTATCTTTGTTTACTTCGTGACCGGAAGCTTCCACAATGACCAGCTTGCTGTTTTTCATTGCTTCGTGAAACCGCTTAGCACTCTCCATATTCGTTTTATCCTTTGCGCCGCAAAGAATAAGGGCGGGACAATCAAGCGCTGTCGCCGAATCCATAAAATTGAGATCAACCATTGATTTGCTCAAACGAATAAAATCTTTTTTGCTTACGCCCATATTCTGAAATACGGCTTTGGGTATAAATCCAAATACAATATTTTGGAACTTCAGCAGTCCTTTCGGTATCTCAAACGGCGTTCCGATCAAAACAAGAGAGTTTATTTTTTTCGGATACTGGATAGCATAATTGAGCGCAAGCAGACCGCCGAGGGAAAGCCCGCAAAGATTTAGTTTGTCTTGGTAAGACTCGCACAGCTCGCTGAATGCCTGATATACTGTGGGATAGTCTAATTTCCTGCCTTTTGCAAGGTCAAATAAATCAGGAGCGACAGAGGAAATTCCCCTCGTTTCCAACTCATTTTTAATGGTATCCCAATCCTTACTGTTTTGTCCCAAGCCGTGAATCAAAATATTTTTCATAGGAAAATAACCTCAGTTTTCTTGACATTGACTCTCAAAGAGCCACTTTATTATATCACAGCACTATGTCTTTTTCCACCTTGCCGTGATAGATATAGCCGCCTGATTTTTGTAAAACCAAGCGGCTATGTAAGTTTTATTCTACTGTTTTTTTGATTTCCATTCCGTCCATCAGCCCCCGCATATAACAAATGCGGTATTCTTCCAATACAACATTGTTTTCTGCAAGCAGGTACTGGATTAAAAGTTCGCATTCTTCTTCGGTAAGAGCAGATGGCTTTTCCAAATCCAAGACAGCATTGAGTTTCTCGTTTTGATGTTTAATCTTTGCCGCCTTTTCCTTTGCAGCCTTCAATTTCTCATCACGGGAACGGGCTTTAGCGATTACCTGAGACAGCATACTTTCAAGATCGCTTTCAAACAGTTTGATAGAACAGTTTTCTTCCATCGGGTTTTACCTCTTTTCTTTATATGATGTCTCATATTATAAAGACAAATCATTGCCCGCACAAGGAAGCCACAGTTCTATTTTTACTGACACAGCAGTTCAGAGAACTTACTATGTAAAAGCGGTATGAGACTTCTCCCATACCGCTAAGAAGGTTATCGCTCATAAGCTCTTTCCTTTGAAACGGGTACGCTGTCGCCCTCGTCCGGCGCACCGTCCACCAGTTCATTTTCCCGCTTGTCTACATTGAGCAAGCCGTTAAGGACATTGAGCCGATTTGTCTTTTCGGTCAGTTCTTCTTCCTTGTCAAACGGTTTTTCCACCTCTGCTTTCGCAGTAACGAATTGCTGTTCGAGGGTTGAAAGCTCCCTGCTTTTTGCCTCCAGCCGTTCAGGGATTTTCTCAATGGCATTGTCGATTCGGGTAATGTTGCCGATAGCGTCCGTGCCTAAAGAGACGGAACGGGAAAGGCTGCCCTTGATTTTTACCTGATAGGCTTTCTCAAAGGTATCAAAGGAAAGCTCCAAATCAAAGCCTCTGTACTTGCCGAGAGGGATGGGATCAGGCGAAGTCATTTCCTTGCAGGCGTCAATGATTTTCTGTCCGCCTTCCGCTTTTTCGGAATAAGAAACACCCTTAACCTCAATCCCTACAAAGGTATCGTCCAGAGGCTTCGGGTGTTCTTTTGCAAGCGATATGTCTTTTTCCAGCCCCGCAATCGTCTCTTTCGTCCGAGCGATTGTTGTCGGGTAGTATTTGATGATCTTGTCCTCCAGCTCATATTTTTCGGAGAGATAGTTGGACTTCAAAAGGCGCAGCTTCTGCACCTGAATATCCAAATCCATTTTCTCCTTGATGTGCGGATTGTCCGCCGCAAGCATTTTGATCTCCGCATAAGAAAGAGCAGTAGCGTCCACATCTTCGCAGGAACGCACGGGCGATTTGCTCGTCATAATCTGCGAAGCGAACTTCTGCTTGCCCTCAACGAGCTGCCAGCAGTATGCGTCAAAAGTGCCTTCCGTAACATATCGGTACAGACCGACCTTCGGGTTTTCGTTGCCCTGCCGCACCGTCCGTCCGGCTCGCTGCTCCAGATCGGCAGGTCGCCACGGACAGTCAAGGTCGTGGGAAGCGATGATCTTATTCTGCACATTTGTTCCTGCGCCCATTTTCTGTGTACTGCCCATCAGGATTCGTACTTCGCCACGGCGTACCTTTTTGAACAGCTCCTGCTTCTTCGTTTCGGTATCCGCCTCGTGGATAAACTTGATTTCCGATTCGGGAATACCACGCTCGATCAGCTTCTGTCGTATATCCGTGTAGACGGAAAACTCGCCTGCACCCTTTGGAGTGGAGAGGTCGCAAAAAAGAAGCTGCGTCAGTTTTTTATCGCTGTTTTCCTCCCATATACGGAACACCTCGTTCACGCAGGCGTTGACTTTACTGCCTTCTTCATCGGGCAGCATTGGATTCATCATTCGCTGGTCAAGGGCGAGCTTTCTCCCGTCGTTTGTAACCTTCAGCATATTATCCACGCTGGAATCCACATTGCCGCCCCTTATCTTTTCGGCTCGTTCGCCGAGAGAGGCGACCATTTCCTTCTGCACCTGCGATGGCTTCACGGCGATGTTGTGATACTCCACTTCCGGTACGGGAAGGTCGAGCATATCCGCCGTTTTGATGTCCGCCACCTGCTTGAACATCGCCATCAGTTCGGGCAGGTTATTGAATTTTGCAAAGCGTGTTTTCGCTCTGTATCCTGTTCCTTCGGGTGTAAGCTCGACCGCCGTAACCGTCTCGCCGAACATCGACGCCCAAGCGTCAAAGTGCTGTAAATCGTGTTCTTGCAGCGTTCGGTACTGCAAATACCGTTGAATCGTATACAGCTCAACCATACTGTTTGAGATCGGCGTACCCGTCGCAAACACAACGCCACGCCCTCCGGTGATTTCATCAAGGTAGCGGCACTTCATAAAAAGGTCGGAAGATTTCTGCGCCTCTGTCTGAGCGATACCGCCCACATTCCGCATTTTCGTGTAAAGATACAGATTCTTGTAATAGTGACTTTCATCTATGAAAAGCCTGTCTATACCGAGTTCTTCAAAGGTTACGACATCATCCTTTCTTGATTGATCGTTCAGCTTTTCCAGCTTCGTTTGCAGGGATTTCTTCGTCTTTTCAAGCTGCTTGACGGAAAACCTGTCGCCACGGTTTCTCTTTATATCCGCAATTCCTTCGATAATATCACTAAGTTGCTGTTCTAAAACAGCCCTCTGCCTTTCAATGCTTATCGGGATTTTTTCAAACTGCGAGTGACCGATAATCACAGCGTCATAATCGCCTGTGGCAATCCTGCCGCAGAAGCGTTTTCTGTTTTTCATCTCAAAGTCTTTCTTCGTAGCAACCAAAATATTTGCCGCCGGATAGAGCTGCAAGAACTCCGCCGCCCACTGCTCCGTCAAATGATTCGGCACGACAAAGAGGGATTTATTGCAAAGTCCAAGCCGCTTGGACTCCATAGCGGCGGCAGTCATTTCAAAGGTCTTGCCCGCACCCACAGCGTGTGCCAATAAGGTATTCCCGCCGTAAAGGATATGGGCGACCGCATTTTTCTGATGTTCCCGCAGCTCGATTTCCGGATTCATACCGCTAAAAATGATATGGCTCCCATCATACTCACGGGGGCGGATACTGTTGAATTTGTCGTTATACAGCCGTACCAGCTTTTCCCGTCTTGCGGGATCACGCCATACCCAATCCTGAAAGCCCTGTTTGATAAGCTCCTGCTTCGACTGGGCAATAGCGGTTTCCTTTTTATTGAGGACAGCTTTCTTTTTTCCCTCATCATCTTCGATATAGTCAAAGACACGCACATCTTTCATATTGAGCGTTTCTTCGATAATCTTGTAGGCGTTTACCCGTTTTGTGCCGTAGGTATTATAGGCTTTCAGATTGCTGCGGTCATAGGATTTTCCCTCCACATTCCATTCGCCCGTCAGCTTTGAGTAATGGACTTTGATATTCCATCTCGCATAAACGGGCGTATCCAAAAACTCGTACATAAACTGCTGTGCGATTTCTTCCGGCAGCCAAGTCGTGCCGAGCTGCACGAAAATCTCACTGGCAGTCAGGTCTTTCGGCTGTACCTTTTCCAGCGCTTCCACATTGATTTTGTAATCTTCGGGATAGACTTCTGCGGATTTTTTCGCCCAAGCGAGCTTTTCCCGCACATTGCCGGAGAGGTATTCGTCCGCCATCAGGTACTTTTGCTCATCACTGCCGCCGTAGCCGTACATCGGATTCAGGAAGATAACTCCCTTCAATTCCTCATAGATTTCCTGCTCGGTCTTGCCCGTAAGGGAACACATATATTCCATATCCACACAGGCTTTTTCGCCCATAGATACGGCAAGTGCTTCACTGGCGGTATCAACAGAAGTAACGGGTGTGTGTGGCTTGATCGTCCGCTTCGTGAACATATCCGCCTTGCGCTCCAGTTCTCCATTTTCGTCCAGCACCTCCAGTGCGGAAAGCAGGGCAAAGGAACTGTCCTGCGAAAAGGCGGACACATTCGCACGGGAATTGATCAGTCCGTACTTATTGGAAAAAGTATCGTAAAGCGCATTTAGCTTCTGCTGTTCCTTTTCGACTTCATAATCTGGATAGTCGGCAGTCTGCATTTCAATCAGGCTGCGAACACTGTCCCTTATGGCAATCATACCTTTAATCCGGTTTTCAGCCGTTGCCGAACATTCAACCGGAGTCATTCGGGAATTTTCACGGTAATAGATTTTATCGTCCACAACCGTATAGGAAAAGTTGCGTACTTCGGGATCGGCGGGAATGGAGTTATCTTCTTCGGTCAGTTCCTCGTCCACTTCGTAATCCGTGATCTCTGCGTGGATATTGGAGATGGCTTCGTCCAAAAGCTCGGCAAGGTCAGCATTTTCATAGGGTACAACGGTATCTTCCTCGCCGAATCTGCCGGACACGGTTTTCCATTCGCCCAATACCATTTCAGGGTGATCGACGAAGTAGGCGTTCATCTTCACGCCGTTTTCATCGGTGTTCAGGTGTACCCACTCCGGCTCAAGGTCAATAAGTCTGTCTCGTTTCTGTAATATCAAAATATCCGAAACGACCTCTGTTTCGGCGTTTCCCTTAAAGGTGTTGTTCGGCAGGCGAATAGCGCCGAGCAGGTCGGCTCGTTGTGCGATATATCTCCGCACGGCTGGATTTTCCTTATCCATTGTGCCTTTGCTCGTTATAAGCGCCATCACGCCGCCCGGTCTGAGCTTATCTAAGGATTTTGCAAAAAAATAGTCGTGAATTAAAAAGTTATGCTTGTTATACCTCCTGTCATTGACTCGAATATCCCCGAAAGGCACATTGCCGATTACAGCGTCAAAGAAGCTGTCGGGGATATTTGCTTCCTCAAACGGCTGCGCCGCTATCGAGGTTTTCTGATAAAGCTGCTGTGCGATACCTGCCGAAATCTTATCAATCTCAACGCCGTAGATTTTGCTGTCCTGCATTGAACTGGGCAGCATACCGATAAAGTTGCCGATACCGCAGGAAGGCTCCAAGATATTGCCCTCCTTAAATCCCATCTGTTCCATTGCCTTGTAGATCGAGGAAATGACAACGGGCGGGGTGTAGAAAGCGGTAAGCGTACTTGCCCTTGCGCTTTCATACTCATCGGGAGAAAGGGCAGTGTAAAGCTCGATAAACTCGTCCGCCCACGAGGAATTGTTTTCATCAAATGCTTCTGGAATACCGCCCCAACCGACATACTGTGATAGTATCTCCTGTTCTTCGGGTGTTGCAAAACGGTTATCAAACTCACATTCCTTCAGCACCCTGATTGCCTCCATATTCCTGCGGAAGCGTTCTTTTTTGCCTGCCTCCGGCACTTCGTGGGAAGCAAGGTCAAAGGTATGCCGTTCGGATAACGGGATTTCAGGGTGCAGATCAAAGGTCTGTACCCGTGAGCGCTTCGGCTGGCTGAAAGCCGGCGTGAATGGCTCGGCTTCTTTCTGCTCAGGCTGTTCGACAGATATGTTCTGCTTTGCCCGTTCCACATAAAGCCATTCAGCAGCTTCCTTTTCAGAAACAGATTTTTTGACCTGCTCCAAGTAGTCGTTTGCCTGCCACTCGCTCTTAAATTCCTCGCTGACGCCTTCATCGTCGATATAGATTGCTTCTGTCAAATCGTCCCAAATGGCATAGCCTTCATCGGTTTCAATGACAAAAAATCTCTCATCAGGCGGGAGTGCATTTTCTTCTGCAATTTTCTCCGCCTGCCTGAGCATTTCATCTGCCCTGTCCTTTGCAAGATAGGGAGAATCAATGATTTCTATGCCCTGCGGCGGCGGATCAAGCTCGCTGATAAAATCCTGCGGTATGGTGTTCCCATCTTTGTCCTTATAGAAAACGACAGTAAAAGGAACACCGTAGTAATTTTCTTCCTTTATATCCTTTTCAAACTGATAGGGGCTGGTGTATTCAACGCTTTCCCGCACCGTCCCGTCCGTGTGCAGGTACTCAATCCTGCCGACTGGCTGCGACTGCACCGGATCTTCCTTATTGGTCGATACGATGTTTCGAGTGCTGCGCTCTCCGTTTTCCAAAGAGCAGACCGCCACATCAAAGCCACGGTCAAGCAGCATATTGACATAGGTTTCCAAGCGGTTTGACGGAAAGCCGCACATATCCGTTCGCTGATTGCCTCCGATAGAACGGGAAGCAAGATTCAGCTCCAGCGCTTTGCTTACAGTCTGTGCGTCTGCACCGTAGGCTTCAAAGAAATCGCCCATCTGATACAGAACAAGGCTGTCAGGATTATCTTCCTTGATTTCGCTGTATTCACGATAAGTGTCCGAAAAGCTGCTGCGTTCGTTCTGCTGAACAAGGCGCATAAAGCTGTCCTTTTGCTCCAAACGGGGCTGCGGATTTTGCACAGAGCGATCCATCAGCTCAACATTCCAATCGTCTACCCGTGTGATTTCAAAAGGCTTTCCGTCCAAATACACTCTGTCTCCCACCTGATATGAGGCTGCAAACAGAGCTTTTTGCTGTTCCCGTGCCGCCGCCTGCTCAATCCTTGACACTACATCATCGGGCAGACCGTCCACATAGTAGCGGATTTCGCCCTCATCGCTGATATGGGCAATCGTCTGATAATCGCCGTTTTCCTCAACGGCTCTGTTCCAGACAGTAAGACCGTTTCCAAGATAGCCCATACCAATGTCAAAGGCAGGCGCTTCGTCCGTCTTTTCTTCGGGTGGCAACTCCTTGACCTTCAGATGGTCGTTCAGCGGATTTTCCCACACTCTGCGGTCAAATTCCGCCCTGTCCATTTCCTTATTGAACAAAGGATACTGTGTATCAAAAAGCCTTACCTGCTTATCATCAAAGGCAAGGATTTCATATTCGTCAGCGCCGATATATACCGTATCGCCGAGATGATAGGCATACTGCGCCTCCTGCTGCGGCTCGCTTTCAGCCGCCTGCACCGATTCGTGTTCGGGTGGAGCAGAGGAGAGGATTTCACGGTTTCTCTGTTCTTCGATAAGTTCTGCTCGGCGTTCTTCCTGCTTTTCAAGCCACTGCGGGTAAATCTCTTTTTCCTTTGGATTGAGATAACGGTCGAGGCGTATCAGTTCCTTTATCCGCCTCTCGACCTGATTCCAATTCAACCTGATATGAGGCTTGTCATTACCGATACCCTTTGTAATCAGAATACCTTTCCCATCGTGCTGCTCATCAATGCCTGCACCGACAATAACGGGATAAGCGCCGCCCCAACCGTATTCATTTTTCAGAAAATCGGCATTTTCCTTTGCAGACAGGCTCTTTTCAAACTGTTCATAGATACGAAACTTTCCCTCCGATACGCCGCTTCCACGAGTGAGAACAGCGTCGATAATCTCCTGAGAAAAAGAAAAAGCAGAGGTTTTTCCCTCTGCCTGCATATCCAAAAAGTTCAGTTGCCCGTCCATAGACGGAAGCGGCTTTCTTGTATCCTGCAATTCGCCGAGCAGCCGCATTGCTTCAAAGTGCTGTGCAATCACGCCCCAATCGTAAAAACTCTGTGCTGTCCGGCTATCGTAATTTCCTTCCCAAAGCTGAAGCACATTCTGCCAAGTTTTGTACCCGACTCGCCGCCCGTCGCTCAAAATCAGTTCGGTATAGTCGTTATTGAAAATGCCTTTGACATATTCGGTACGGGCGGCGTTATCGGGATTGCTTTCATAAAATACTCGAATCTCGTCCTTTGAGGCTTTCAGGTGGGGCGTTGTGCCAAGGATTTCACGAATGGTATCGTCCCCGCCGAAAAACGGCAGGCTCTTGTCCTCGTTGCTTCGGTCGTAGTAATCTAAGCGAAGATGACCTCCGCTTTCACGATCTCCTGCACTCTGTTCCTCAGATTGCTCATTCCCTGCACCCACTTCATCATATCCGCCGCTTTCAGGCTCTCGGTCAAGCCCTCCTGCGCCGCCATCTGCTTCATCAGGGTTTCTTCCAGCTTCATCGCTGTCTGCTCTGTTTCCGCCAAATGCTGTGTCAGGGTGCAGCTCGTCAGAAGATTGTAGTACCGGATTTTGTGATGTTCTTTGAGAAATTTCCGCCTCATCTGAGCGTACCTGCCCAAAGTTACCTCCGGCTGCTGCGGCATTGTCAAATCCGGCAGATTGTAGTCGCCCTGCATTGTGTATGTCAGCTCGTTCATCATCAAAACTCCTTTCGATTTTATTTTCAGCCTTATTGTATTCAGATTTTTCTCTGTCTGCAATGATGCGATTTTGCCTTTCAAGGGCAAGAACGGTACGGGAGATTTCCCCAAGCCCCATCTCCGCTATATCGCTTGACGCAATACCGAGGGCGTTTAAGGTTTCCGGCGTATTGAAATTTGTAATGACAGAGAAATCCTCCGCTTCAAAAAATGGCTCGGTATCTATCCCAAGCCTTGCCATCATCATATACGCCACGCTGTTTGTTACCGCCTTTTTATACATAGCAGTAATCATATCCTCCGAAAGACCGTAGAGAAAGCTGTCATCTGCGGCATACATCAGATCGCCCAAATAATCGGGGATATTATCTTCCACGGCGTTTTTAGCGGCGCTCAGCACTGCGTCCGCAAGGCTTTCCCTGTTTTCCAGCTCGCCGAAGGTGTTTTCAAGGGATTCGATCACATCGTCCGTATATTCCGGTTTCATCTCCCAAATCGGGACGGGGCGGGAATAGCGGCTTGCGTGGGTATCGGAAATATCGAAGTAATGGGTTAAGCGCTGCCTGCTCCGGTCGGCGTCCTCAAATACGGCGATACCTTTAGCGCCACGGTTTACCCAACGCCCAAATTTATCGTTCCAGCGCTCGATCTCCAGCACTGCCGTTGCGTCCGGTCTTTGGGCGTAGATGAGAAGCTGCTCGTCAAAGCGCAGACGATAGTTCCGGCAGGCGCAGCGCAAAAAGGCTTGCCAGTTCTCCACATCGGACACAACAGCGTGTGCGGTACGGCGGTACAGCTCGGAAATCAGGTCGTACTTTCGTGCCATCGGTTATGCACCTCCTATCTTTCATAGTCTTTCTGTTTCGGTTTTACGGGAATACCGTTTTTATCATAACTTTTCGGATCGGCGGCAGGGGTATCCCAACCGAACATTGAGCCTGCCTTCATTGCTTCTGCCTGACCTTTCGACAAGCCGAGTTTTTCGTTCATCTCATTCACAAGGGCGTTTGTTTCACTGGGCTTGCCGCCCTGAATATCCGTGCGGTAAAATCCGCTTTCTCCCTTTTTGACAATGCCGACGCAGTTTTCCGTCTGCACAAACACATAACACTGCTCCGGCAGAGAAGAACGGAGCGGGATCACGGTATTGCCGTTTTGCTCCATCCGCTCGGCAAACTCGCAGATGTGATAGAGATTGCTGCCAACTTCCAAATGGTAGTCGTCAATATATCGGCAGGTGCGGTCAAGCTGTTCTCCGTCGCTCAAAGTAATCCTGATTTTATCCCCGTCGGGGATTTTGAACTTTTCTTTGTAATCCGGCGTGATAAAGCGGATTCCACGGCTCGCCTTTTCCATATGGCGGTCGAGCCATTCCCGCACATAGCAGTAACAGTAAAAGTTATAGTCCCCACGAGCAGGATTGCACCGTATCAGGAAAGCGTGTTTTTCGGTATCGGCACGAAAACCGTACTCGGTCGTATAGTTTCCCTGAAAAGCGCTGTCGGTATATTTCTCCGCATACTGCGCCATAGCCGTGCGGCTCTTTAACAGCCCGTATTCTTCCGAACGCAGGGCGTTGATAACCTCGTCCAGCTCGCTTTTGAACTCGTCCGTTTTCAAATCCCGCCTGTGATCAAACCAAGAGGAAAAGAACTCTTTTCCGCCTGCGCCGAAGTCGCCACGAAGATACCCGATACTTCCGGTCTGTCCCTCGATCTGCGTACTCTGCCTGTAGGTGTATTTCTGCTCGTCAGAATGAAGCGGTCGGATTGTGAAACTACTTTCGTTGATTTCATAATCAAGCCCTTCCAGAATTTCTTTTGCAAACTCCATATCCAGCCGCCCATCGGAAATTTCGGCGGCAAGACTGTCGCCTACATAAATCTCCAAAGTCTTATCTTCCCTGAGATTCAGGCTTATTTGATTCTCCAAAATCTGTTTTCCCTTATTCATTTTGCTTTGACTCCTGCTCATCATCAGCGCCTCCCAAATAGGAAAAGAGCCTGTTTTTTGCGATCTGCTCCTGAAGCTCTGTGATAACCGTCATATCGGAGACGGATATATCGGGGATTTTCAAAATGCTTTGCAGGCTCAGCGCCTTCAAATCTTTTTCGGTTTTACAGCCGGAATCATAGAGCTTCGCCAGCACCTTTACTTTCTGCTGCAAAGCGGTGTTTGCGCTTTTCTTCACTGCCATTTTCTTTTACCTCCCATCTTAGCTTTTAGCGTAGTCGGAATAGACACGCTGCATTTTGTGCCTTGCCCTGCGTACTTCGGGGGAGCAGCCGAGTTCAGGATATTTCGCCTGAATCTTCTGCCTTGTCCTTCGGATACTCTCAAAGCAGGGGATACCGTAAGCCTTGTAATTGCTCATCACATCTTCAAAGCTGAAATGGCTGATACCGTGGGTATCATAGATACACGCCTTGCTGACGAGCAGATACAGCTTCATATCGTCATTTCGTGCTTCGGGGTGTTCCTTTAACACCGCAAGCACTCGGTTTTCAATCGTTTTCAGGTTTCTCATTTAAGCCTCCCAAAATAGAAAAGGGGGCGGAGTTTTTAAGCCCCGCCCCCGCAGAAGTTCTTACTTTTTCTTTCTGTTACGGATCTGCAAAAAGATAAAGCCGCCTACGATAAAGGCGACCAGAGCAATCCCGATGATCGCTTTCAGTTCCATCAGTTATCCTCCTTTTTCTTCTTTTTCTTAAAGCCAATGATACCGCAGGCTGCTATGCCTGCCGCCGACACGCCCGCAAGGGCAAGCCAAAGACCGAGCTTGCTGTCATCTCCGGTTTTCGGCGTATCCCGCAGCTCATTGTGCATTTCAACGACCGTGGTAGAGCCTGTCTGTACCGCTGCCTCCTTGTCGGCAGGCAGGATATACATAGCGGAAGCGGAATTGTTTACTTCGGAAATCTTGTACTCGCCGATCCGCAGACCTTCAAGGAAGATTTCGCCGTTTTCATCTGTTTCAAGGGTAACATCATAGCCGTTTGCTCCGGTAATGCGGAAAGCAAAGCCTTCCACCTTTCCGTCAGACGATGTTTTCACGATTTTCAGGTTTCCACGCATAGGCTCGTTTGCGAAGCCTTTGCCCTCTGTGTTTTCCACCTGATAGGTCTTACCGTCCGTGTCGATAAATACCTCATACACGCCCTCGTCACGGATATACGAATCCGGGCTTGCTGATTCCAAAATGAAGTAGCGCCCATAGAGCAGATCGTTCATTTCATACTGCCCGATTTCTTTTTCGGTCAGTGTGCCGATCAGTTCGTCCTCGCTGTCCAGCTCGCCGTTGTCGTTGGAGTCCTTATAGACCTCAAACACAGCGCCCGTCAGCTTCGTATCGGTATATTCAGCGTCCACCTTCGTAAGAGCGATATTGCCACGCACCAGCTCATTGACGATTTCAATCTCAACGACTTGCTCATTCTCTGAGATATTCACATCATAGACGGTATCGTCAAGCACGAATCCGGTCGGCTGCTTGATCTCACGGATATACCAGTTTCCGTAAGGCACATTCTCAAAGGAGAAGCTGCCATCGTCGCCGGATACGGCGGTCATCAGGGCGTTTTCTTCGGTAAACTCCACATCATCGCTCTTAAACAGACCAATGAGCGCACCGCCGAGTCCCTCGCCGTTCTCATCAACCTTTTTGCCGGAAACCGATCCGTAGATCAGCTTGTTTTCCATCGGCTCGCCATTGTTTACGGCAATCACAACCGTTGCGGTTTCCTGTCCCGCATACTCAAATACAACGGGATATTTTTCGCCGTTGAGCTGATAATGCTCGTCTGTCGCCAGTTCTTTGACATAATAGCTGCCCAAAGGCAGGTCAGTCCCTACGGTCGCCCTGCCGTTTTCATCAAGCGTGATGATTTCAAGCAGACCGTCTTTCGGAATGGAAGTGCCGCTTGCGGATACAAGCTCCTCATCGGCGAACAAGCCGAAGCTGATATTTTTGATTTCTCCGTTATTGCCGATACCAAACAGCTCGTTTGTCTCCAGCGCTTTTTCAAGGCTGACCTCAACCTTCTGCCGTTCATTGACGAAGGAAGTCGCCGTTTCAGTCACGGCTACATCCTGTCCGGCGTAAATGAGTTCGACGGTATGGACTTCACTGCTCAGCACCATTCCATAGCCTGCCTTGACCTCTTTGACTTCATATTTTCCGAGGTAGAGTTCCTTGCTTTTTGCAAAGCCGGTTTCATCGGTCGTAACCGTATCGACCAGCTCGCCCTTGCTGTATCGGAGAGTTCCGTCAGGCGTTACCACATCTTCGGCGGCACGGATTTCATAAACGGTATCCGGCAGTCCCTGTGTTTCATAAACCGGCTGATAGATAACGGGAAGCTCCTGCCCGTTTTCATCTGTCCCGCCGCTTACCGAAACGCCGGAGAATACCTCGCCCGTCTTTTCAATGCTGATCGTGCCTTTCTGCGGCATATTGGTCTTTTCAACTTTTATCACTGTTACCCCGCTTTCCTCAGAAGAATTTTCTTCCGTGACATCAAAATAGACGGGTGTGGAATCAAGGACATATCCATAAGGACTCTGTACCTCAACGATAGAGTATCCCTGACCGTATGGCAGCTTTTCCGGCGTTACGAGCGAGCCGTTAGCGTCGGTATAGAAAGTGTCAACGGTTGTCGGGGTAGGATAGGTAAACTCCATCGTAATGAGATTGCCGGACGGATCGTAAATCTGGAATCCTGCGCCCGCATAGGGAATGGTCTTGCCCGTTTCTGCGTCCACCTTGACTACTTGGATATAGCTTTCAAAATTGCTGTTGTTAATCAGATAGCGGTAGGTCTGGGCGTCCTTTGCGATGAACACATCAAAATCATCCATCAGCTCCCTGCCTTCCCAGCCGGATACCTGATGGACGGTATATGTGCCGTAAGGCATATCCTTTGTCTGTGCAAAGCCGTTCTCATCGCAGATGAGCGTATCACGCTCGGATTCCTTTGCGTTCGCAAAAGAGCCTGCGGATTTGAGATACACTTCAAAAACTGCGCCTTCTTCGGGCGTTTCAATCTGCGTCTCGCCATCGTCCGTATGTTTGATAATGGCGATATTGCCCTTGATGACCTGTTCCGTTACATCATTTGCGGTCTGGTTATGCTCAATGGTATAAAGCTCCGGCTCTGCGCCGACCTTATGGACGGTCGGATCGAGCAAATAGCCCTCACTCGGCTCCAGTTCCTTGATTGTCCAGTCCGCACCGCAGATATATTCTTTTGTGGTAAACTGACCGTTTTCATCGGTATAGTATTCATCAATGAGCTGTTCGCCCTTGAAAATCCCGTATTTTGCTCCCGCAAGAGAGGCGTTTCCCTGAGCCGTTCCCGTCTCAGCGTCGCTCTTGGTCACGGTAACGGTAAACTTCTTCAGGATATTCGTGAAATTGCGGGTAGTGACCTCGTTCCACTTGACGGGTGCGCTCTGATCTTCGGGAATGACATAACGGATTGCTGTATCCACTTCCTCAATGGTGTACGGCGTAGTGCCGCTGATCAGCACATCTTCAAAGGTCGCCACACCGTTTTTATCCGTAACCGCATACTCGTCCACGGCAATGCCGGAGAGCGAAGTGCCGTAAAGGTGGAAGGTCACGCCCTCATTAAAGTTATCCTCCGAGGATTTGATAACCTCAATATCGCCACGCTTCAGTGTGTTGTTGAAGTTGACGGTCGCAACCTGTCCCGCAACTACGGTTACTCTGCGGGACTCCTGCGGCTCGTATCTGTCATATTCCTGCTCGGTTACGGTATATACTCCCGGCATTAGGTTATCGACCTGAATCTGACCGCCGTTTTCTGTCTTAACGGTTTTATCAATGCCGTTGCCCTGAATACGGAAGGAGATACCGTCCACCTTTCCGTCCTCGCTGGTTTTCACAATCTTCGCCGAGCCGTAGGAAACCTTTAATTTAAGAAATCCTTTGACCGGATCATTGACCGTCTGAGCGTAGGTTACGGTATCCTGCACACCGCCGTTTGGTCCATAGATACCGTCCGTCCAAGTGATAACGCCTTTTCTCTGCGCCGTTTTCTCTGCGGTAATCGTCAGCCCGTCGCTCGGCGCTTTCTCGGCAGTAATCGTCAGCTTGTTTCCGCTTACGGAGAACTGAACGCCCGAATCATTGGACGAAAACTTATATCCCGAAAGGACATTGTTGCTGTCCGTCAGCGTAACCGTGTACTTAGAGCCATCCCATTCAAGCTCGATTTCCTGTGCGCTCCCCGGCGTTTTGGTAAGGAAGCTCGGCAGCTTGGAATGCTTCTGCACACTTGCCGCCATTGAGTTGTAGTAGCTCATAATCTTGTCATAAAGCGGGTGGTTAGGGCTGATCTGATCCAGAACAGCGTCCTTGCCGCCTGTGCTGACCTTGTTAAAGTTTTCATCACGCTCGCCGATGACGGTTTCCCAAATGAGAAGCTGTGTAGCGACTGCGTGAGCCAGCTTATCGCCGCCCTCGTTCTGAGAACGCCACGAGGTTGAGATTGTTCCCGTATAGCCGTACTGGAAGATACGACCGATGAACAGCTTAATATCATCAGGAGAAATGGTGCTGTTATAGGACGAAGGGTAGTTGTCCCAAAAATCCTCGCCCTTTTTGGTAAAACTGTCTCCGGTCTGCTGCGGGACGCCGATCTCAATACAGTAGCAGATATTTCCGTTGTACGATCCCATCGCACGGACGGTTGTATAACGGGAAGTGCCTGTTTTCCAGCCGTTCATAAAGGTAAGGCTGCCGTGTCCCCATTCGGCGTTGTAATTCGAGTCCCCGTCACGGGGATACGAGATAAGGTACACATCGTCCGTTTCCTCTGCGGCATAGGCAGTCGTACCAATCCCTACAAGGGAAGTCACGCACATTAGCGCCGCAAGAAACAGCGACATAATGCGCTTTGGTTTCTTAATTTTCATCTGAAATCCTCCTTGAAATGAAAAAACGCACCGTTTTTTCGGTGCGTCCTCAAAATGGAATATTTAATTTAAGCGTAGCCGATATAGATGTCGTAGATTCCGTCAGAGACTTCCTCCGCCCAAATCCATACGGCTGTGATTTCTTCGTCAGCCTTGTACCGATCCAAGCGGCTGTGAATATCCCTTTCAAGATATTTGCAGTGCGCTCCGGCACGGATCGGATTATCCCAACAGTAAACCGCCTCGCTGTCTAACAGAAGCCCCACGCTCTGAGCGTAGCCTTTTGCAAAGGAAATCCAGTAGTTAATGTCAAAGTCGGTTTCGCTCGGTGCTTCTTCCGTTTCAGGCGGCGCAGGCGTTTCGCTTTCTTTTGGTATATCCGGCTGCGGTGTGGATACGGAATGTTCGGTCTTATCCGCTTTATCGGGTTGTTCGGCAGGCTGTGCCGCCTGCCCGGTTTCAGAAGCAGTCTGCGGCTGTTCGGAGCTGACCGTATCCGTTTCCGTTGTTTCTTCCTGCTTTTCCGGCTTTACTTCCTGAACGGCTTCAGGCGTTGTTTCAACCTCCTTGCTTTCCTTTCCCGCAGGCGCTTCGGATTCAGAGGTGCTTTGAACACTCTCCGAAAAAGAAAACGGCTGCGGCTTATCTTCATTCGGCGGGGCATTGTTGCAGCCTGCAAGCACGATCAGCAAAAGAGCCGTAAAAAAAGCAATTTTTGTTGTTTTCATTGCGCTTCACTCCTTTTCTGCCGCCATTGTAATGCGAAACAGCGTTTCAGGCAAAGGTGTGAAACAAGGGTTAATCTTACATCATAGGGCATACCTCCTGTGCTTTGGAATGGTGCGTTTTCCTGAGATAGATTGAGTTAGGTGAGATAGCTGTAATCAGGAGAGATAGATTTATTCTTTCGGATAGTCAGGTAGTTTCAGGGGTTGGAGTGTGAGGAAGGGGAAGAAGAAAAACACACTCCGCCTTACCTGCTGTCACGCTCGGCACGGTTACGCAAAAACCTGTTGTAATGCTCCAGCGCCTTGCAGACATACTCCTCCGTTTGGTTGATGGGGATATTTTTCGGGATCAGGCTTCGCACCCTGTCCCCACGCAAAACAATTTTCTCACGCTGATTCGGCTTTTCCTCACTCATAATCGCAGAGATCGCTTCTGTTGTCAGCTTGCCTTCTTCAAAGAACTTCCGCATACGGATCGCCTGATCGTGGGACGGGGTACAGTCGTTTAGGTCAATTTCGTCCACCAAATCCCTCTGGCAGTCCTCGTTCAGATAGGACAGCTCAACGGCGGGGCGCATTTTAATCCTGCCCTCGTCCACAAATTCGAGCAGTTCAGGAACAAGGTTTGTGAGGCGGATATATCTGTGTATTTGATTTCGGCTATCGCCACATTCTTGTGCAAGTTCATCAGCCGTTCTCAACTTTGTCCCCAGTGGGGACGAAGTTAAATCTGTTCTCTGTCCTTGTCTTTTCATAGCGTCCAGCCGCATTTTATATGCGTGAGCTTTCTCCGAGGGGAGTATCTGCGACCGTTGAAAGTTGCTTTCGACCATTAAAATCGTCGCTTCATCACGGTCGAGGTCTACTACCTCACATCTGAGCGTTTCAAATCCGGCAAGCTCGCAAGCCCTTTTTCGCCTGTGTCCTGAAATAAGCTCGTATCTGCCGTCCTCCTTCTGCCTTACCGTAGCGGGAGTAATCACGCCACGCTCTTTGATACTTTCCACAAGCTGAAGCATATCCTCATCTTCCCGCACCTGAAACGGGTGGTCGGGGAAATCGTCGATTTCCTCAAGCGGAATATCCCTGATTTTAGACAGCTTCGCTTCGTCCCTTTCCTCCTGAGAGGAAAACAGCTCATCGAGCGTGTTCGTGGGCAGCGTGAAGTCGCTCTTTCTGCCTGCCATCGGCTAACACCTCCTTTGTGAAACTGGCGTAAGCCTTAGACACCGGACTGTTCGGCTCATAGGCGTAGATACTTGTCCCTTTAGAAGATACCTCTGCGGCTTTTACGGCTGCCGGAATCATTGATCTATATATCCTGATATGGCTGCCGAAATTCTCCCTGAGTGCTTCCACTGTGCTTTTCGCAAGATTTGTCCTTCCGTCTACAAGCGTCAGAAGAATACCGTCGATTTTCAAATCGGCGTTTGTATGTTTCCTCACTTTCGCAATCGTCCCCAAAAGCTGCGTCATTCCCTTAGCGGGAAGATACTGCGCCTGAACGGGGATAATCACGCTGTCCGCCGCTGTTAGAGCGTTGAAGGTAATCATACCCAAGCTCGGCATACAGTCAATAAGGACATAATCGTACTTGTCTTTTACAAGGCTCAGATAATTCTTCAGGACGCTTTCTCGGCTCATCGCCGTTACAAGCGTCATCTCCAATGACGATAGGCTGAGATTGGACGGTACAAGGTCTACTTTCTCTTTATGGTGCAGGATCCCGCCAATAGGATTTTGCTCCTGCTCCGATATGATTGCCTGAAGCTTCTCTGTCAGCGTTACGGAAAGGCTGTCGCTATCCCTCCAGCCGAGACAGGTCGTTAAATCGCCCTGCGGATCAGCGTCAATCAGAAGCACCTTTTTCCCTTGCATAGCCAGTCCAATGCCTAAATTGACCGTAGTCGTGGTCTTGCCGACGCCGCCTTTTTGATTGCATACCGCAATCGTCTTGCAGTTTGACATCTCCGGCTTTACCTCCTTTCATAGATTTCACAGCCTGCCTCAATAAGAGGCGGCTATGTAAAGACCGCAGTATTTGTTCTCAACGCCCCCTGCGGAAAGCAAGTCGCTTTGTACGGGAAGCACTAAGGTTACGGTTTGCGAAACCGTATCATAGGAATCTCACCTCTGCCGGGTACTCCGCCAGCTCCGTAGAGAAGTATCATTATCATTCTGACTGTCATTGCCGTTTCAGTAGCAAGCTGAATTTCAGGTCGGGGATTCTCGCTCGTTCTCCGTATATCAATAGGAAAAGTCACGGCGTACCCACCTTCGGGCTATTCATCAGAACTAATGTCCTTAGCGCCTGTCTATTCAATTTTCAAGGTACTTTGAAGGGGGAAATCCCTTGCGGGAAAATAACCCCTTCACTCATTTGGACAAAGGGGGTCAAAATGCACACCCAAAATCGCCC